>Ga0256405_10000406_pt1 | contig 143626 bp, 143 predicted proteins | sample RumenRJG_02DNA_FD_189096 | JGI IMG/M metagenome (GOLD analysis project Ga0256405, IMG submission 189096) | Bovine rumen microbial communities from Lethbridge, Alberta, Canada - RJG_02 | ecosystem: Host-associated > Mammals > Digestive system > Stomach > Rumen | place: Canada: Alberta...
ATCCAGTTCGGCGTGGACGCGCAGTATGTCGTGTGGGTGACGGAGGGGCCGCAGCCCACGGACACGACGATGCTCATCCCGTTCCTCCGGGAATTTGAAGAAACCTTCGGCAGGAAGTACCCCCGCATCGTGGCCGATGCAGGATACGAGAGTGAGGAGAACTACGCGTGGCTTGAGGGAAACGGGCAGCTTGCCTACATCAAGCCGGCGAACTACGAGACCAGCAAGAAGCGCAGCGCAAGGAAGGACATCGGGCGCATGGAGAACATGGCCTACGATGCGGAAACGGACAGCTACACCTGCGCGAACGGGAAGAAGCTGGCAGCCACAGGCATCCGCAAGAGCAAGACAAGGACGGGCTACGTCAGCGAGAAGACGCAGTACGCATGTGCGGATTGCAAGGGCTGCCCCAGGAAAGGCGATTGCATCCGTGCGGGAAGCTCCAAGACGCCGATGGAGGAGCGCTCCAAGCGGTTCGAGGTAGCGAAGAAATTCCAGGAGCAACGGAAGAAAACGCTGGAGCGGCTCACATCGCCGGAGGGCATTGAACTCCGGGTGAATCGGAGCATACAGGCAGAAGGCTCGTTCGCCCAGGCCAAGGGGAACCTCTCCTTCCGCAGATTCCTGAGCCGCGGAAGGAAGAACGTCCTCGTGGAAGCGATGCTGTTGGCGATGGCGCACAATATGACATGTCTGCATAACAAGATACAGGCGGGAAAAGAGGCTGCCGCCTGAGGATTTTACCCTTCATGCGACAGCCCCTCTCTTATTTACTTCGTCTCCGGTACATACCAAAGTCCGTTGTTGTTATTCTTCAGGTACTCTGCAAATTCCTTTGAGTTGTAGGCATCCGCAATATCCTTTGCCCACTGGCTGTCCTTGTCCAATCATGTTTTGTCAGTCTCCTTAATGCCCCTTCGGCCAGTGCTGTCAGGTATTTTGCCGCAGGCAGCAAGGCGGCTGGGTCAGCTATGAATTTGGAACTGTGATTAGGCGCTGACAGCCCTGTTCCAATGGAGGCGAACACACCGGGAAGTTTCTCCTGGTAATAGGCAAAATCCTCTCCGCCGAGCGATTTAGGAGCCTCCTGCAAGTCAAAGCCCTGTTTTTTTGCCATCTCCCGGGCGAAATCTGTCCATGAGGCATCGTTTGTGGTGGGAGGCGGCCCCTGATGCCAATTGATAGATACTTCTGCTCCAAAGGCAGATGCCTCTCCCTGGGCCAGTGCATAAAGCCTGTCCTTGATCAGCTGACGGTCCTTCGGAGTCAGACTGCGGGCAGTGCCTTCCAGTTCTGCTGTTTCCGGCAGCACATTCCAGGTATTGCCAGCTGTCACTCTGGTGATGCTGAGCAGGTTTGCCGCAAAGGGATTTGTGTTGCGGCTTACGATGGTCTGCACAGCACTGATGAAGTGGGCAATGAGGGGGATGACATCTACCCCCCTGTCCGGGTGGGCTGCATGGCAGCCCTTTCCCTGAAAGCGAAGGATGAAACTGTCCACTGCTGCCATTACCGGCCCGGGGCTCAGGCCCAGGCTTCCCACGGGAAGAAGCGGTGAGGTATGCAGACAGAAGATGGCCTGCACATTTTCCAGGACGCCTGTTTCAAGGATTTTCCTGGCTCCGCCGGGAGCCTCTTCTGCAGGCTGGAAAATGATCCGTACCTTGCCGGACAGGGTGCTTTCTCGTTCCTTTAGCAACAGGGCAGCTCCCAGTACCGCCGATGTATGGAAATCGTGGCCGCAGGCATGCATCTTGCCCTTGAACTTGGAGGCATAGGGAAGGCCGGTTTCCTCCTCGATGGGCAGTGCATCTATGTCTGCCCGGATCGCAACCATCGGCCCGTCCTTGCTGCCTGTTTCAGCCACAGCTCCGGTTGCCAGAGGAAGATCCAGGAGGTGGATCTGCTCTTTGGAAAGCAGATCCTTCAACTTGGCTGTGGTCTCATATTCCTCATAGGAAAGTTCCGGGTGGGAGTGAAGCCAGGCAAATGTTTCCACAAGGGAGGATTTCAGTGCTGTTTCGTTCATATGCGCACCTCATTTGAAAGAATTCTGTTGATGTTCACAAGCGCAAATTCATATTATATTAATTAACCTAGTATGTCAATAGGAAAATAAATTTTGATAAGAATTGCAATTGTTGGAGCAATAGGCAAAAGTCTCTGACGGCTCTATTGGCAGGTTATCCTCGCAGAAGGATAGTCAATCCTTGCAGTAGTGTCCCACCTCGTTCAGAAACATAAAAATAATTGTTCGAGATGTAGTCAGATGCTAGGAAGAGGAGGGCGGCGTAGCGGTGGCTACGCCAACTGACGATGACAACGCAGATGACTGCATATCGGGCAATTATTATGGATATGAACGAGGCGGGACAGTAGGTTACGACAAGCGATAAAATAGGATTCAGGGAGGGAAATGATATGAGAAATACCAGAGGTCTGAAATCTATGAGAATGGCACTGGCTGCAGTGTTTACATTTTGCTGCATGTCTGCCTGCCATGTGGCATATGCATGGACAGATCAGGCCCATATGGCCATAGCCAGGGCGGCGGGCCTGAAAAGCTATCACAATGCATGTGCTCCGGATGTGACTAAACATGTCATGAACATAAACAATTACACGCAAACAGCAAGCAAGGCGCACTTTTATGATGCAACAGCACCCATAACAAAGGAAGATGTCTATAAGCAGCTGGAAATGATGGAAACGCATCAGGGAATAGAGGATGGTTATGTATTAGGAGCAATCCTTCATACCATCAGGGTCTCCAAGGGAGCAACTGAGAAAGGCCAATTCGACGAATATAAGTATGATACTCTGGCGCATTATATTGGCGACATGGTTCAACCTTTGCATATGACAGCATATGATGCCTTCAACAAAAAGTGGCATCTTCAGACAGATAGTATATTAGACAATCCCAATGCCAAATGGGATGTGGATGGCGCTATTGAATTGTCAAAAGAGCTTAAGGTGGATGACAAACTCAGCTTCAAGAGTGAAGAAGAGATCATAGACTATTTGGTAGTGATAGCGAATGAGTCATACAGCAAGGCGGAAGAGCTGAGAAAAGCGAATAGGATGCTGACCAGTGAGGAAGCACTGGAAAGGGCATCAAGAGGGGCAAGCTTTCTTAGGGCGGTATTGAGATATTGCGGAAAAGAGGTAGTTCTTTAAAAGCCTGTTTGTCTGCAGGGAGAGGAGTGAGTTCCTTTCCCTGTTTTTTATTGAATGTTTTTTCTCACGAGACACTTGATTTTATTTGAAGATTGTGTATAATGTAAATAAGTCCATTAGAAAAGAACAAAAACATACCACGTTCTTTAAATGAAGACATAATCCTGTAGGAATTGGCATGGGAAGGGAGTCTTTAGCGTGAAAGATCTGGGAGAAAAAGGGTTTACACTCATCGAAGTCCTTGTGGTGTGTACAATCTTGGGCATCCTGTCGGCGATTGCTGTCCCGAGATTCACGAATTCCATTGCCACAGCGAATACTGCAAAATTGCAGAACGACTTGCAGACACTGGATGCGGCCATCGTCATGTATGAGACCGAGAAAGGAACGTCTCCGAGCAAATTGGAGGATCTATCGGATTATATCACAGATATCAGCCAGCTGAAGCCTCCCACGGGGAAGTGCAGGCTCAAGGGCGGGGAAATCGTGGAAATCAAGGATACTGCATATACAATCAAGCTTGTGAATGGTGCAGGAGACAATACAAAGCAATCCCAGATGAGGGCTGTTTGCGATGAAAAAACATCGAATTCCTTTGGCAGGTGAGCATCGTGGAACAGACTGGGCGGCATTTCCATTGGAAGGATCTCTGGACTGAGCGAAAAATCGTGCTTTTGGGAATGATGCTGCTGGTGCCGATGCTTTATGCTGCAGAGGTGCCGGGGATGCAATTCGTTTTTGGATGCCTTTTCCTGGCCTTGATGCTCTTTGTCGGTGCCATGGATTTTCGCTATGGCTTGATTTTCAATCGATTTTTGCTGGTGATGGGGCTGATAGGAATTGGGCTGGACTTTGCGGGATGGCTGGCAGATCCCTTCGATGGCATGGCAGGGGCTTTCCTTGGAAGCGGACTCCTGCTTCTTGTGCGGTGGGCAAGCCGTGGGGGAATGGGGGGCGGGGATGTGAAGTACGCCTTTGTCCTTGGCTTGTGGCTGGGATGGGAAATGATGCTGCTGGCGCTTTTCCTGGCATTTCTGGGAGGAGGCGTTGCGGCGGTCTTCCTGATATGCTGTCATTGGAAGGGGGATCGTGTTCCTTTTGGCCCATTCCTCTCGATGGGAGGATGTATTGCCTTTTTGTACGGCAACCGCCTCTTGCAATGGTATGAGGGATTTTTTTCATGAGGACATCAGAGGAAGGTTTTTCCTGCATGGAAGTGCTGGCGGTTGTTGGAGCTGTCCTGCTGATCGTAGGAAGTGCTGCGACTGTTGGGGAGAAGCTGTTGCTGGAGGCTGCTGTGGAATATGAGACGGCATGTCTTGTCAGTGATCTGCGATGGGCACAGCAGCATGATCGAACGGCATCTGACGAGCAGTTCGGAAAGTTTCCTGCAGCCAAGCCGGCCACAACAGATGATTACTGGGTAAGACTCCACCGTACAGATTACGAAGTTCGCGGATATGGGTACAAGAAATTCAAAGGATGGACACATGTATGCCAGCCGATGGTGTTTCTTGGATCTCCCGTAAACATTGAGGGAGCCAGATTCAAGGAAGGAGGAAATGCAAGAAAGGTGATGACGATTCATGTGTACTCTGAAATGGGGACGCGCAGGGCCGACCGATACGTTATCATTGACGCAGCCGGCCGCATACGGGTAGATAGGAAACCGCCATGAAGATATTGAAAGATGTTAAGGGATTTTTTCTGCTGGAAGCTTTATTGCTGTGCCTGGTGATCATGGCACTTTCCGGGGTTTTTTCGGCATATCGTTTATCGGAGCAGATGCATGCCGAAAATAAGGCTCATATTGCGGCGGTATTCCTTGCCCAGGAGCAAATGGCATATATTGTGGAAAAGGGAAGTGAGGGAAAACTCAACTCGGGAAGATTGTCGTGGCTGGGATCGGAGGAGGCACTGTCCCTGAATCGAAAAGACTATGAAGTATATGCAGACATTGCTGTATCGGATGGAGGAACGGGAATTTGCCGCGTACAAGTTACGGCAGCATGGGAGCAGTCGGGGAAAGCCAGAAAAGTCAGTTTTGAGAGATTGGTCAGGAACGTTGCGACAGTTCCATAGTGAGCCGGATGCAGCAAGCTGCATCCAGTCATACATGAAACCATGCCAATCAGTCTGCGCCGTCGGCTTGACTTCTTGGGGCTTCATTGTAGGGGAGTGGGAACAATGAATGAGAGAGGATATATTTTGCTGGAAACCGTGGTATCCCTCCCGGTCATTGTGTTCCTGCTCTCCGTTCTCGGAGGATGTATCCTGTGGTCTTTCAAGACAATCATCTGGCAGAAGGATGACTGGGAATTGCAGCAGGAACTGCATTATGCGATGGAACGGCTTGCAGAGGATGCGGATCGGGCAGAATATGCGAAAATCACCCACCTTGCGGAAGGGGATTCCGTATGTCTTTATTATCGTCATGACATATCCCGTGCAGCATTGGAGAAAAGTGAGCCGGATATGTCCATCACCTACGCAAAAAAGGATTCCGGGAAATACGGAGAAGGCAGGATGATCGTGGAAAAATCTTCCATGCCGATGACCGGGGACAGCATCTTTGGACGGGTAAATATTACCAGGTTTCGATGTGATATGGTATCCCCGCATATCATGCAGGTGCAGATGACGGGACAGAGCCTATTGACAAAGCATGAGTATACTCTGGAAACAGCAGTCTTCATGAGGGGGCATGAATGAGATGGGGAAGATTATGCGGGAGGAAGATGGCTTCTTCTCATTTTTTTCCATGTGCATTCTTTTCGCGTCCGTTCTCATGGCGGCCGGGCTCCTGTACATTGCCAGGAGGGGAGGGGAGGAAGTCCGCCACTATGAGCAGGAAGTGCAGCTCCGCTTCGATGCGGAAGGCTTTTTGGATAAGGCTGTGGCCGACATAGAAACCGGGAAGGTGGACGTGGAAGGAAAAATTAGTGGAATGAAGGAAACCGTACTGGACACGGAGGAGAACGAACGGGGAATCCATCTCAAGGTTCTGGCAAAACGAAGGGATACAGGAATCATGCTCATGTCCGTCGCCGAGAAACCAAGCGATAACACGGCACTTTTCAAGACAGCCCAAGGACTTATGGAGCAGAAGGAAGAAGGGTATGCATGGAAATGCTGGATGCATTGAAACGGATTTTTCGGAAAGTGCCCCAAAGCAGCATCGGTATTTCCCGGAAAGGCAGCAGGATATTTTTCTCATTGCTGGATCGGATGGGAGGCGAATGGCAGCTGTCTGCCTTGGAAGAGATCCAGCTTTCCATGGAGGTCGGAGAAGAAAAAGAAGCGGCAGAACTGGTTCGGATGCATTGCGCAAAGAATGGCTGGAGCATGGAATCATTTACGATATGCATTCCGGAGGAGGATTCATTTACAGGAAGCGTGGAACTGCCGGAACTGGATGAGCAGGCATTGGCGGAGGCCATCCATTGGGAGATCGAAGGGCAGGATATCTTTGGGGAACGGGATTTCTGCGCGGCATTCATGAAAATGGGGGAAGGGGATGAGTATTGGTTTTCTGCGATGGAAACGGCAGAAAAGGAAGAATGGGAGAAGGCGTGGAATGAGCAGGAGATGGAACCGCTCCAATTCATTGCCATGCCGCCGATACAGGAATCCCTGCATTGGGGAGAAGGATGTTTTGTCCTTGCTGATAGGGAGATCCTGATGGGGAAGAACCTTTCTGCCTCCGATGTTCCTGCGGCTTCCCTGGAAGCAGTATATGCGGCCATGTTCGGGGCGGGGCTTTTGAGAAAAGAGTCTTGTGCGAGTTTTTCTCACGGCACTGTTGTGGATGCATGGAATTGGAAGGCTCTCTGCCTGACGGTGGCAGGAGCTGCAATGATATGCCTTGCCTTCGTGGCAGGGATGGATTTGTGGCAGTTGCATTCGGCCAGGGATGACAAGGCTGCAGTGCATCGTGAATGGATGCTTCTGGGAAAGGAACAGCAGCAGAAGGATTTGCTCGAGAGAATCATCCATGAAACAGAGCAGCGCGATTCCCTGCTTGCCGAGCTTTCCGGGGAGAGTTTCCCCTGGTACGGACTGCTGGTTCATTTTGGCAGCATGACGGTGGAGGGCGTCTGTATCAGGGACATTGCCATGTCGGAACAGGATCGGTTGAATATGGAGGGGGAGGCAGTTACTTTTTCCGCCCTGGCAGAATTCCTGAAGAAATTTGAGGAGGACAAGGATTTTTTTCCGTCGGCTCCCGTTTTGGTGGATTCTTCTGTGGAGAAAACGAGTGGGGGCGGGGATATGGTTCGATTTTCTCTGCAATTGAAGTTATAGGAGGGTTACCTGATGCGAAGGCCGAGGGGAAAGGAAGTTTTTGCGATTGTCTGTTGCAGCTGCGCATGGATGCTGGCAGGATTCTATTTCTTCCTGCATGAGCCCTGGCAAGAGGAAATAGCGCGGGTGCGTGCAGAGGAATCAGAGGAACAGCAGAAAATACTGGATGTGGAAAACTTCATGAATGCCCATCGTGATATGAACGGGTTCAGCCAGGAGGCTGCCAGGCATCAGGAAATTGCCAGGAAGGCGATGCCGGAAGAACTGGAACAGGGGGAATTCCTGACGTTTCTCCAAAGGCTGGCATTGGGAAAGCAGATCGAATTGGTCGGTGTGGTTCCAGAGAAGGAATCACAGGAGCGGAAGGTCACTGTTTTGCCCGTACAGGTGAAACTGAAGTGCAATTATTTTCAACTGCTTGATTTCCTGCAAGGGCTGCAGGAAGGGGAACGTTTCATGCAGGTGAGGAATGCCAGGATACACAGCGATCATGGAAATCTTGTCTGTCAGTTGGATCTGGCGATTTTTGCGATGAAGTGAAAAAGGATGCGGTCTCAGTAAACCGCATCCTTTTTTCATGATATTCTGTTTCTTACTGCAGCGAAACACTTGCCTCCGGCACTGCCTGCTCCGCTTTTTCATCGCGCTTTGCAAACCAGCCGGCCAAAAGGGTGCCGGAAATGGAATGCCAGGCGCAGGACACTGCCGCTGCCAGTGCCGCATGGGGATAGATGGCGAAATGCGCCATGGCCAGGCCCGTAGCCAGGCCGGCATTCTGCATGCCTACCTCGATGGAAATGGTGCGCTTCTTTGCCGTGTTCATGCCGGTAAGGCGTCCGACCGTATATCCCAGAAGATATCCAAGGCTGTTATGGGCAAGCACTGCAAGGAAGATCACCACGCCTGCCGTGAAGAAGTTCGCCCCCTGCAGGGAAATGACGCCGCCCACGATAAGGGCGAGACCGATGACCGCGATGGCGGGCATGACCTGCTGGACATCCTTGAAGCCTTCTTTCTTCCCGTAGAGATAGTTGAGAAGGAAACCGACGAATACCGGCAGGATGACGGACTCCACGATGGAAAGGAACATGCCCGCTGCCGGAACTTCAATGCGCTCCCCCGCCAGGAGAAGGACCAGCATCGGCGTCATGATGGGGGCCAAAAGGGTGGAGGCCGTCGTCATGCCCACGGAAAAGGGGACGTCGCCCCGGCAGAGGAAGGACATGATGTTGGAGGAGATGCCGCCGGGGCAGCAACCCACGAGAATCAGTCCCACAGCAATCTCATCGGGAAGCTGGAACACCTTGGAAAGGGTATAGGCCAGGAGTGGCATGATCGTGTACTGGGCCGCCGCACCGATGAAGATGTCCAGGGGACGCTTCGCCAGCAATTTGAAGTCCTCCGTCGTAAGGGTCAGCCCCATGCTGAACATGATGACAAAGAGAATCGCAATCTGGTTCGTGCCCTTCACCCAGCCGAACAGGGATGGGGCAAAGAATGCCACCACCGCTGTTGCGATGACAAAGGGAGCCGTGTGGGATGCCAGCGTGTGGCTCATCTTCTTTAACATTTCCATAAATAAGACCTCCTAAAATTTTTAGATAAGGATAAATGAAGGTAAAATAAATAGCCCGCCCCTGAAAAGGGACGGGCTAAAGACCGCGATACCACCCAAATTCCATGCCGAAGCATGGCGCTCATCAGCGCACCATCATGCGCGTCTCCGTTAACGAGGAGCAGCCGTTGCGGCTTACTTGGAATGCATCCTGGATTCAGCCGCACTTCTCAGGGAGGATTTTCGTCCTTTGCTCGGCTGCCGGCTTGCACCATACCCGGCTCGCTGTGAGCTCCGTCAGAGGATTACTCGTTCCCATCATCGAATGTTTCTATTGCAAGTGCTCATATTTGCATCTCACGTGGACTATCATAGTCTTCCTTTTTGCATTTGTCAAGCGGTATTCTCAAAAAAAGTTTATTTTTATTTTTTCAGCATTATGAAATATTTTCATTCATAAATCCCATGAATTTTTTTCCGTTTCTCGATGAAATCCTATGTGAATACTTGATTTATGCCCTGTGATGACATAAACTATACTCATGTGGTATATTTCCATTTACTATGAAATCTTAGCGAGTCAAGCCCGAAGGGCACAGAACCGCTTAGATTTCGTGTAAGGGCGTAGTGCGAAACACCGTTTCGCACGAAGTTTGATTTGTGGGGTGTGTTTATGGGTGAATTGCGTTTCATGACGGCAGGCGAGTCCCATGGGCCGTGTCTTACGGCTATCCTGGAAGGCCTGCCTGCCGGCCTTTCGATAGATATGGAAGCCGTGAATGCTGATTTGGCGCGCCGTCAGCAGGGTTATGGCCGCGGCGGGCGCATGGCCATAGAGAAGGACAAGGCGGAGATCCTTTCCGGTGTCCGGTTTGGTGAGACCTTGGGCGGGCCTATGACCCTCCGGGTGGCAAACAAGGACTGGGAAAACTGGACGGACCGCATGGCTGTCGTGGGGAGCCCGGCGGGCCCCAAAGTGACGGCTGCCCGTCCCGGTCATGCGGACCTTACGGGGTACAGGAAATACGCCCGTCAGGATATCAGGGATATCCTGGAGCGGTCCAGTGCACGGGAGACGACGATGCGCGTGGCCGTCGGTGCGGTCTGCAAGCAGTTCCTCAAGGCCTTTGGGATGAAAGTGGTGTCCCATGTCACGAATATTGGCGGCATTGCTGTTGATGAGGAAAAGATTGATCGGGAACGTATCGGGAAATGCGAATCGGACCTCAATTGCTGCGATGCGGAAGCCGAGGAGAAGATGAAGTCCCGGATTCGTGAAGCAAAAGAGTCCGGGGATACCTTGGGCGGCATTTTTGAGGTCGTTGTGAGGGGCGTTCCCTTGGGACTTGGCAGCCATATCCAATGGGATCGGCGATTGGATGCCCGTCTGGCAGGCGCCCTGATGTCCATTCAGGCCATCAAGGGTGTGGAGATCGGTGCCGGGTTTGCCTGTGCCGATCTTCCGGGAAGCCAGGTGCACGATGAGATGTATCTGGATGGCCAGGGAAGAGTTTATCGGAAAACGAATCGTGCCGGAGGTTTGGAGGGCGGCATGAGCAATGGGGAAGATATCGTCCTGAGGGCAGTCATGAAGCCGATACCGACTCTCATGCAGCCGTTGCATTCCGTGGATGTGGAAAGCCGCACGGAAGTTCTTGCATGCAAGGAGCGCAGCGATACCTGCGCCGTGTCGGCGGCTTCCGTTGTCGGCGAGGCGATGACGGCATTTGTCATGGCACAGGCCATCTGCGAGAAGTTCGGCAGCGATGCCATGGTGGATGTCCTTGCGGCATTTGAGGCCTATGGGAAAAGAGTGCGGGACACTTGGTGAAACACATGAAGAATATAGTATTGATCGGCTTTATGGGAACGGGAAAGAGCAGTACGGGACGGGCTCTGGCCAGCAAATTGGGATACGCCTTCATCGATATCGACCAGAAGATTGAGGAAGAGCAGGGCATGTCCATTCCGAAGATATTCGAGATGCATGGGGAGAGTTTTTTCCGTGCCTGTGAAAAACAAATGGTGAAAAACGTGGCTGAGCGCAGGAATGTCGTGATTGCTACCGGCGGAGGCACGGTGAAGGATCCGGAAAACATGGAGGAATTGCGGAAACATGGCTTTGTCGTCTGTCTGTCCGCGAATGTTGAGACGGTGCTGGAAAGGACCCGTCGGCGCGGAACGCGCCCTGTGCTGGACGGAAAGGACGACGGGGACCGCAGGAAGGCTGTGGAATCCTTGATGGAGGAGCGGAAAGGGCTCTATGATCAGGCAGACTATACAGTGGACACAAGCAACTTGTCCCCCTTGCAGGTCATCGATGATATCGTCCAGCATTTGCGGGCAAGGAGGGTTTGATATGCGCAGGATTCCTGTGGATTTAGGGGAAAAAAGTTATGACATCGTGATTGGCCATGGGTTGGGGAAAGAAATAGGCACTTTCCTCAAGACGAGGAACTATTCAAGGCGGGCCCTGGTCATTTCCGATTCCAATCTCGCCCCGTTGTATGGAAAACATGTTCTCTGCATATTGAGGGAAGCTGGATTGGAGGCGGAAATCTATGTGCTGCCGGCGGGAGAGAAATCCAAGAGCCTTGCCGAGGCAGAGAAGATCTACACCAGGATGATCGGGCTGGGGCTGGACCGGAAATCCCCTGTGTTTGCCCTTGGCGGGGGCGTGGTGGGGGATCTTGCGGGATTTGCTGCCGCGACTTATATGAGGGGCGTTCCTTTCATCCAACTGCCTACAAGCCTTCTGGCACAGGTGGATTCCAGCGTGGGGGGCAAGGTGGCCGTGAACCACGCCATGGGGAAAAATCTGATTGGATGCTTCTACCAGCCGGATGCCGTGTTCATGGAACTGGACTTCATGGAGTCCCTGCCGGAGCGTGAAATCCGCACGGGGTTAGGGGAAATCGTGAAATACGGAATCATCTATGATTCGGAGTTCTTCCGTTTTCTGGAGGAGCATCCGGCAGAGATCCTGTCCCTGGAAGAGGAAACGCTTGTCCATATGATTGCCCGTTCCTGTGAGATCAAGGCTGCGGTGGTTTCCGAGGACGAGAAGGAATCGGGGCTGCGCCGCATCCTGAACTTTGGGCATACCATGGCCCATGCCATTGAGCAGGAAACGGGATATGTGCGCTATAACCATGGGGAGGCGGTTGCCGTCGGCATGATGGGAGCGGCGCATATCAGCCGTGATATGGGACTGGTGGATGAAGCCGTGGTGCAGCGCGTGAAAGACCTGGTTGAGGCCCTGCATCTTCCCGTCAGGGCAGAGGGCTGTACGGTGGAAAACATGTATGCCTCCATCTTCCATGACAAAAAGACGGTCAATGGCAAGGTAAACTGGGTATTGATGGAGTCCATAGGAAGCGTGGTTGTCCGAAATGATGTACCCGAGGACATTGTGAGAAAGGCAATGGCCAAAGTTATTGACATATGACGGTTTCTTGTATTACTATTAGTCTATGTTGATATATCATTTATAATAAAGTATTGGGGGAGAGTTCTTTGAGCGAGAATTGCAATTTTGATTGTTCATCCTGTGGGGAGACCTGTGACAGCCGCCAGGAGGAGGCTGTGGATTTTCGTGTGCCTTTGAATGAGAAGTCCAAGGTTCATAAGGTGATTGCTGTGGTCAGCGGCAAGGGCGGCGTCGGAAAGAGCATGGTGACTTCCTTGCTGGCGGCGGGGTCTTCCCGTGCAGGCTTTTCCACGGCGGTGCTGGATGCGGATATCACAGGGCCGTCCATCCCGCAGAGTTTCGGTTTGAAGGAACTGGCATCCGGGACGAAGGAGAGCATTTATGCCGTCCGCAGCAAGACGGGCATCTCCGTCATGTCCATGAACCTGCTCCTGGAAAACGAGACGGATCCCGTTGTATGGCGCGGTCCCATTCTTGCAGGAGTCGTCAAGCAGTTCTGGTCGGAAGTGGAATGGGGCGATATCAAGTACATGTTCGTGGACATGCCTCCCGGAACGGGGGATGTGCCCCTGACGGTGTTCCAGTCCCTGCCGATTGACGGCATTGTTGTGGTCACGTCGCCCCAGGAGATGGTGGGGATGATCGTGGAGAAGGCCGTCAAGATGGCAGAGATGATGGAGATCCCCATTCTCGCCATCGTGGAGAACATGAGCTATTTCAAGTGCCCGGACTGCGGCAAGGTGCATGACATTTTCGGCAAGAGCCATCTGGAGGAGATTGCGGAGAAATATGATATCAAGACGATCTGTCGTCTTCCCTTGGACCCTGCCATTGCTGATGCGGCAGACAAGGGGGAGATTGAATTCCTGAAGGAGAACGAACTGGAGCCTGTCATGGACATCATCCAAAAGCTGGGCTGACGTTTTCCTGATTTATTTTTGAACAGTTCTTGGGGGTGTTGAAAAACGTAAACTGTGCGATACAGCGAGACAGTTTTTCAACACCCCCTAAGCGGGAGAGTTGAATATGAGAAGTGATATTGTAAAGAAGGGTGCCACGCGCTGCGCCCATCGTTCCTTGTTCCATGCAAATGGCTTTGGGCCGGAGGAGCTTGCAAAACCCTTGATTGGCGTCTGCAATTCCTTCAATGAGATCATTCCCGGCCATATGCACCTGCGTTCCATAACGGAGGCGGCAAAGCTCGGAGTGGCTGCTGCCGGGGGAACTCCTGTTGAGTTCCCTGCCATTGGCGTTTGTGATGGCATTGCCATGGGGCATACGGGCATGAAGTTTTCCCTGGCAAGCAGGGAGCTCATTGCGGATTCCATTGAGGCGGTCGCCATGGCTTCGGGATTTGATGCCTTGATTCTCATTCCGAACTGTGACAAGGTTGTGCCCGGTATGCTCATGGCAGCGGCCCGCCTCAATATTCCCAGCGTCGTCGTCAGTGGCGGCCCCATGCTGGCAGGAAGGTTCCATGGCAAGGATGTGAGCGTGAGCCAGTCCTTTGAGGCGGCGGGCAAATTTGCCGCAGGTGCGATGGATGAGGCGGAAATGGCAGATCTGGAGGCTCATGCCTGCCCTGGTTGCGGTTCCTGCGCAGGGCTCTTTACCGCGAATACCATGAATTCCCTGACGGAGGCACTTGGCATGGGGCTTCCGGGCAACGGAACGATTCCGGCAGCCTATAACGGCGCACGTCTGCTTCTGGCAAAGCGTGCTGGCGCCGTGGTCATGGATTTACTGAAGAAGGACATCAAGCCCCGTGACATCATGACACGGGAGGCCTTTGAGAATGCCATCACCGTGGATATGGGAATTGGCGGTTCTTCCAATACGGTGCTGCACCTTACGGCGATTGCCCATGAGGCGGGGATTGATATCCCTGCGCCGCTCTTCGATGAGATCAGCCGCCGGACGCCTTATATCACGAAACTGAGTCCTGCGGGCAAGCATCATATGCAGGATCTGGATGAGGCCGGAGGAATCTCGTCAGTCATGCATGAGCTTTCCAAGAAAAATCTTTTGCATCTCGATGCCATGACGGTGACGGGGCCTTTGCGTGACCGCATCAAGGATGCCGAAATCGAGCGTCCGGATGTCATCCACAGCGTGGAGGAGCCCTATCGCAAGACGGGTGGCATCGCCATCCTGCAGGGGAATATCTGCCCGGATTACGCGGTGGTCAAGGCCTCGGCAGTCAGCGAGGACATGCTGGTTTACAAAGGCACGGCCCGTTGCTTTAATTCCGAGGAAGACGGGGTGAATGCCATTATGGATGGAAAGATCCATGATGGCGACGTGGTGGTCATTCGCTACGAAGGGCCGAAGGGCGGCCCCGGAATGCAGGAGATGCTCAATCCCACGGCGGTCATCACGGGGATGGGGCTCAAGGTCGCACTCATCACGGATGGACGTTTCAGCGGAGCCAGCCAGGGAGCATGCATCGGCCATATCTCGCCGGAAGCCATGGCAGGCGGTGTCATCGCCCTCATTGAGGATGGGGATATCATCTCTATTGACATCCCGAACCGCAAACTGGAACTGGAGGTCAGCGACGAGGAGCTGAAGAAGCGCAGGGAGAACTGGGTATGCCCGGAGCCGAAAATCAAGACGGGCTATCTCTCCCGTTACGCAAAGCTCACCACGTCCGCCAGCACGGGGGCTGTAGTGAAGTAACTGTTGGTTTCTTGTATGAAAAGAGGCTGACGCAGGAAGCAGGATTTGCTTCTGCGTCAGCCTCTTTATTTTTGGGTCAGCACGCCCTATTTGAATCAGAAATGCAGCTTGTTCTTTATGCGGTCCACGGCGCGCAGGGTATTTTCCCTGTCACCAAAGGAAGTGAGACGGAAATATCCCTCACCGCAGGGACCGAAGCCTGCGCCGGGGGTTCCCACCACATTGATTTCCGTGAGAAGCTTGTCAAAGAAATCCCATGAGGGCATGTTGTCCGGGGTCTTGAGCCAGATGTAGGGGGCATTTATGCCGCCATAGGCGGTGAGACCAACAGCCTGAAGCCCTTCCCGGATGATGCGGGCATTTTCCATATAGTAGGAAATCGTTTCCCTGATCTGCTTTTGCCCTTCCTCTGTATAGATGGCGGCAGCGCCCCGTTGCACGATATAGGCGGTGCCATTGAATTTTGTGGTATGGCGCCGGTTCCAGAGCTTGTTGAACTGGACGCGGGAACCATCGGCTGCCATCCCGGTGACGCTCTTTGGGATGACCGTATAGCCGCAGCGTGTCCCGGTGAACCCTGCGGTTTTCGAGAAGGAACGGAATTCGATGGCAACGTCCTTTGCTCCCTCGATTTCATAGATGGAGCGGGGAACATCTTTTTCCGTGATGTAGGCGGCATAGGCAGCGTCAAAGAGGATCACGGCATCGTTATTCCTTGCATAATCCACCCATTTTTTCAGTTCCTCGCGGCTGAGGGTGGTTCCCGTGGGATTGTTGGGACAGCAGAGATAGACCATGTCCACTTTTTCGTCGGGAAGTTCCGGGGCAAAGTTGTTTTCTGCTGTGCAGGGGAGATAGGTGACGTTGGCAAAATGGCCATCTGCCTGCAGATCGCCCGTGCGTCCCGCCATGACATTCGTATCAAGGTAGACAGGATAAACCGGGTCGGTGATGGCAACCTTGCTTTCTGTGGAGAAGATTTCCTGTATATTGCCGCAGTCACTCTTGGAGCCGTCGCTGACAAAGATCTCGTCGCTTCCGATGTCAATGCCGTTTTTCCTGTAGTTGTTCTCGATGATGGCCTGAATCAGGAAATCATAGCCCTGTTCCGGGCCGTAACCGCGAAAGGTATCGGCGTGGGCCATTTCATCCACGGCACGATGAAGGGCCTCGATGACAGCGGGTGCCAAGGGCTGGGTGACATCGCCGATGCCCAGGCGGATGATGTCCGCATCTGGGTGGTCGGCCTTGTAGGCGCTGATGCGCCGTGCAATCTCTGCGAAAAGGTAACTGCCGGGAAGTTTCAGGTAATTGTTGTTGATATATGCCATAAGGCATGCCTCCTATATCATGTTGGAATATATCCCTATTGTAACATATCTCTATCGTTATGGGTAGTCGTGTGACAAAAATCACATTTTTGTTTGCAGCATGGAAGGAAACAGGAAAGGGCTGTCGAATAGGAATAAATAAGGATATCGTTTTTTATATTTTCAAAATGAAAGGGAGTGGTTTTGTGGAAATGCTGTTGGGATTTGTTGTACTATTGGCCTGTCTGGTCGTTGGTGTCCGGCATGGAGGCATTGGCCTGGCGGTCATCAGTGGCATCGGCCTCATCATTTTTACGTTCGTCTTCGGCTATAAGCCGGGCAAACCGCCCATTGATGTCATGCTCATCATCATGGCGGTGGTCACCTGTGCGGGATTTCTGCAGACTTCCGGCGGCCTTACGGTCATGCTGAAATATGCGGAGAAATTCCTGCGGAGCAATCCGAAGCACATCACGATCCTTGCACCGCTGACGACCTGGTTCCTGACTGTCCTCTGCGGCACGGGTCATGCGGTCTACACGCTGTTCCCGATCATCTATGATATCGCAATCAAGGAGAACATCCGCCCCGAGCGTCCCATGGCCGTTGCCTCGGTTGCATCCCAGATGGGCATCTGTGCATCCCCGGCTTCTGTTGCGGTAGTGTCCATTGTGGCGTTCCTGGCAGGGGCAGGAAGCGATTATTCCCTGCTTCAGGTCCTCATGGTCTCCATTCCCGCCACCGGATTGGGCGTGTTCTTTGCAGCCCTTTGGAGCTATCGCCGCGGCAAGGATCTCGACAAGGATGAGCACTTCCAGGAATACATCAGGGATCCGGAAAACAGGGCGTATGTCTATGGCGATACGGAAAGCCTGCTGGACAAGGAACTGCCGAAAGAATACTATCGCGCGATGTATATCTTCTTTGCAGGCATCATCGTCATAGCGATTCTCGGCAACGCCTCATCCATCCATAATATGACAGGCGTGCAGCTCCTGCCGGAATTCCCGAATGACAAGGGTGTCCTGAAGGCAATCTCCATGGTGCAGGTCATCCAGATGGTCATGCTCTTTGTGGCTGCCATGATCCTGATGTCCTGCAAGGTCAAGGCGAAGGATGTGGGCAACAGCCAGGTGTTCCGCTCCGGCGTTGTGGCTCTCGTGTCCGTTTATGGCGTGGCCTGGATGGCAGATACCTTCTTCGGTGCCCATATGGAATTCCTCAAGGAGTTCCTGGGCGATGCAGTCCAGACTTATCCCTGGGCTTATGCAGTGCTTGCCTTTCTCACGTCAAAGCTCGTGAACTCCCAGGGGGCGGCGATTGCCATTGTTGTTCCGATGGCCCTCAATGTGGGAATGGATCCCGTGCTCATCCTGTCCTTCATTTCTGCCTGCTACGGTTATTTCTTCCTGCCGACCTATCCCTCGGATCTGGCCTGCATCGGGTTTGACCGTTCCGGCACGACGCGCATCGGCAAGTACATCCTGAACCACAGCTTCATGATCCCAGGCCTTATCGGCATTTCCTCCGGCTGCGTGGTTGGATATATTGTGGCACATGCCATTTTGTGAGTTTGGTTGTTTGCTGCCACACGTTCGTGGGACGTGTGGCAGTTTTGCTGTGTTTTTTGTTGTAGATGATTGAAGGAGAGTGTTATGCATAAAGAATTCTTGATGGGGAACGAGGCCATTGCCCTTGGCGCGATTGCCGCGGGTGTGAAGCTTGTCGCGGGGTATCCGGGAACGCCCTCAACGGAAGTGCTGGAAACCGTGGCGAAACGGAATCCCGGGAATATCCATGTGGAATGGTCTGTGAACGAAAAGGCCGCCATGGAGGTGGCTGCCGGTGCTGCGTACAGCGGTGCACGGGCCATGGTCACCATGAAGCAGGTGGGGCTCAATGTGGCATCGGATCCCTTGATGAGCCTGGAATATGTTGGCATCAAGGGCGGCATGGTGGTCATGGTGGCAGACGATCCCGGACCGATTTCATCCCAGACGGAACAGGATACGAGAACTTTTGCCATGTTTGCCAAGGTTCCGGTGTTCGACCCGTCCTCGGTGTCCGAAGCCTATGAGATGATACAGGAGGCCTTTGATTTTTCCGAGAAATACGGAACCCCTGTGTTTTTCCGATGCACGACGCGGGTGGATCACGGCTATGAGGCCATTGATGTGAAGGATGCGGAGGAATACCGTGAGACGACGATGGAGGGCTTTGTGAAGGATTCCTCCCGCTGGGTCATCTTTCCGCGGCTGTCCTTGAAAAACCATGGGCTGATCGAGAAGAGGAACAGGAATCTGACTGCGGTGCTTTCGGAGTATCCGCACAACGAGATCCAGGGTGAGAATGGCAGCTATGGGAAGGATTCCGCCAGAAAGGGCATTGCCTCCCATGGCATCAGTTATATGTACACACTGGATTCTGTGGACAGTGAGAACCACGTGCGCCTCCTGAAGGTTGCAACGCCCTTTCCCTTCCCGGAGGAACTGGCTCTTCGTTTCCTGGATGGGCTGGATGAGGTTCTTTGCATCGAGGAACTGGATCCCGTCGTTGAGCGTGCGCTGCTTCAGGTCTGCGGGAAGCATCATCTGTCCGTGAAGATCCGCGGCAAGCTGACGGGGGACATTGCCCCTGCAGGGGAAAACACCCTTTTGTCCGTCAGCAGGGCAATTCATTCCTTCCTTGGATTGGAGGAAGTTCCGATGCCTGCCGCACCGGATGTGCCCCTGCCCGTGCGCCCGCCGGTGCTCTGCGCGGGTTGTCCCCATCGCGCCTCCTTCTATGCGGTCAAGCAGGCGATGAAGGGGAGGAAGACCATCTATTGCGGCGATATTGGCTGCTACACCTTGGGGAATGCCATGCCGCTGGACATGTGCGATACCTGTCTCTGCATGGGGGCAGGCATCAACATCGCCCAAGGCGTCGGTCACCTCGATGGGGAAACGAAATGCTTTGCCTTTGTGGGGGATTCCACCTTTTTTGCCGCAGGGATCACGGGGGTGGTGAATGCCTTCTACAATCAGGCGGACATGACACTCATTGTCCTGGACAATTCCACCACGGCCATGACAGGCCATCAGCCCCACCCGGGCACGGGACGCACTGCCATGGGGCAGGTGGTGGAAAAGGTCAGCATGGAAAAGGTTTTGCGTGCCATCGGCATCACCACGGTGGAAACGGTCAATCCTTTGGACTTTGGGATTGCCCGTGACACGATCAGGAGAGTGGCGGAGGAGCCCGGCGTCAAGGCTGTGATCTTCCGCTCGCCTTGCATTGCCATGACGAAACCTGCAGGGCGTTCCATGGTGGATGCGGAAAAATGCATCGGCTGCAGGAAATGCATCAGGGAATTGGGGTGTCCGGCACTTATCGTGAAGGAGGAAAAGGCCTTTATCGATGCAACGCTCTGCACGGGATGCACTCTTTGCGAGCAGGTTTGCCCTGTGGGCGCGATCGGGGGTGGCAAGAAGAATGAAGAATAAGAACATCATTTTATGCGGTGTCGGCGGACAGGGAACCATCCTGGCCTCCAAGCTCATGGCCGCTGCTGCCATGAAGCGGGGCATTGAAGTGAAGACCGCCGAAACCATCGGCATGGCGCAGAGGGGAGGCAGCGTTTTTTCTCATGTGCGGCTGGGAAAGGATCTTTATTCCCCGATGATCGCTCCGGGAAAGGCGGACATCATCATCGGCTTTGAGCCGGCGGAGGCGGTGCGCCATCTTCCCTTCCTGAAAGACGGCGGGACTGTGGTGGTGAGTTCCTGCCCCATCCTTCCCGTAAGCGCCCTGATCGGAGCATCTTCCTATCCTTTGGAGAAAGTCCTGCAGTATCTCAAGGAAAAGACAGAAAATCTTATCCTGATCGACAGCGAGGCAGCGGCAAAGTCGCTCGGTTCGGCAAAGGTACTCAATATGCTTCTTTTGGGGGCGGCGGTCCGGACGGGGGAGCTCGGGTTCGAGGTGGAGGACATCCGAAGGGCCATGCGGGAAAAGGTTCCTGCGAAATTCCATGACTTGAACGAAAAAGCATTGATGTATACGGAGGAAAAGGGGATCTCATGAAAATCAACGAAAAACAGCTCAAGCAGGTAGACCATCAGATTCAGAGGCTTTTGAAGGTCAACAATTTTTACGGAAAGAAATTGAAGGAGGCCGGGATTCAGGGAGTCAGGACCGTGGAGGAATTCCAGAAGCTGCCCTTCTCCCAGAAGCAGGACCTTCGGGATGCTTATCCCTTGGGGCTCATGGCAGTGCCGGAAAGCGAGGTCGTGCGCATCCATTCCTCCTCCGGCACGACGGGGACGCCGGTCATCATTCCCTACACGGCAAAGGATGTGGACGATTGGGCGGAAATGTTCAAGCGGTGCTATGAGTTTGCCGGCATCACGAAGGAGGACCGCATCCAGATCACCCCGGGCTACGGGCTTTGGACGGCGGGGATAGGGTTCCAGAACGGCGCCGAGAAACTGGGGGCCATGGTGGTTCCCATGGGGCCCGGCAACACGAACAAGCAGATCCAGATGATGATGGATATGAAGACGACGGTGCTCACGGCGACCTCTTCCTATGCACTGCTCCTGGCAGAGGAAATCGAGAAGCGGGGCGTCAAGGACAAGGTCTGCCTGAAGAAGGGTGTCATTGGCTCCGAACGTTGGGGAAAGAAGATCCGCGACAGGATCTCGAAGGAACTCAGCATTGAGCTCTATGATATCTACGGCCTCACGGAAATCTACGGCCCCGGCATTGGCATCAACTGCAAGTATGACACCGGCATGCATATCTGGGATGACTATGTGTACCTTGAGATCATCGATCCCAAGACCGGGGAGAATGTGCCCGACGGGGAATTCGGGGAGATCGTCATCACCACCCTGGTCAAGGAGGGCGCGCCCCTCATCCGCTACCGCACCCACGACCTGTCCCGCATCATTCCTGGGGAATGCCCCTGCGGCAGCAAGTTCCCGCGCATTGACATCATTTCCGGGCGCAGCGATGACATGATAAAGATCAAGGGCGTCAATGTGTTCCCGAAACAGATCGAGGAAGTCCTGGAGAGCTTCCCGGAGCTTTCCAGTGAATACCAGATACGCCTGTCCCACCTGGATGGCAAGGATACCATGCGCATCTATGTGGAGACCAACGGCAGCGTGAACTTCCTGGAGATGGCAGGAAAAATCGCCGCAGCGGTCAAGAGCAAGATCGGCTTCACGCCCTTGGTCAAGATTGTCGAGATCGGCATCCTGCCCCGCAGCGAGAAGAAGACAAAGCGCGTCATTGACGAGAGATATGATTGAGATATAGGCTGGCGCAAAAAAGCAGTTCTCCCGGATGGAGGAGAACTGCTTTTATTCTGTAAAACATTCATTGAATGTCCTCTTTGGTATGCTTCAGGATGTTCTTGCAGAAATCGATGAAGGACTGGGCAGCCTTGGAAATATACCTGTCTTTTTTCCAGGCAAGCCCGACATCCACAAAGAGCGGGGAGGCAAGGGGGACGGCTTTGATGCCCGGCGAGTCCTCCAGAACGATGTCCAGGAGGAAGGAGATGCCGACGCCGCGGGACACCAGTCCCTTTATGGTGACGACCTGGTTGGATTCCAGGACGATATTTGGGGTGATGTCCGCATCCTTGAATTCCTGGAGGATGAGCTGCCTCAGGAAAGAGCCTTCCTTCAGCATGATGATATCGGAGGAGGAAATGTCCTCAAAGGTCAGGGAATCTTCTTCTGCCAAGGGGCTGGTCTCAGGCACGCAGGCAACGATCTGGTTCTTCGACATGGGCAGCAGCTGGAGGTTGGTGGAGGCATTGGAGATGATGATGATGCCGAAATCCAGTTCGTCCCGTTCCAGCTGTTCCCGGATGGTCATGGAGCCTTCCTCGTAGAGATAGATGTCCAGGTTGGAGTAGCTCTGGCGGAAGCTGGAGAAGATCTTCGGGAAGAGATAGGCTCCCATCATGGGCGGTATCCCGATCTTTATGGTGCCCTTCTGGAGCTGCTTGTAGTCGTTGACTTCAAGGACGGCATCCTGTATGTTCCGGAGGGCCAGGTCGATGCGATTGAGGAAGACGGTACCTTCCGGGGTCAGGGAAAGCTGCTTCTGGCTGCGGTCGAACAGCTGTATGCCAAGTTCTGCTTCCAGCTTCTTGATGGCAACCGTGATGTTCGGCTGTGAAACGCGAAGGCGCTCGGCAGCCCGGGTGATGTTGCGCAATCGGCTGGCCATTTGGAAGTATTCCAGTTGACGTAGTTCCATGATATCGCTCCCTTGACCTGACAAATTTAGGTTATTCTCGATTATTATATCATATTTTTTGAGAAATCTATGATATAATAAAAGAAATTTATGCAAAAAAATTTAAAAAAGAAGCAAAAAGATTTTTCGATAAAAAAATTTGGATTTTTAGTAGGATTTTTGGGCTTGGGTATGGAATTATAGAAAGACATGGGTGTATACTTGAAAGTAAAACATGTTCCTTCAGCAACAAAGGAAGGTTAGGGGGGCTATTATCTTGGAAATGTCGACAGTCATCGGTGTGGTTGCCGGTTTTATTTCCGTATTCGTCGGAATGGTCATTAAGGGCGCACCGATCAGTTCACTGAATAACCCGGCGGCATTCCTGATCATTATTGGCGGTACGTTTTCCTGTCTGTTCATTGCATTTAACATGAACCAGCTGAAGTCTTTGCCCAAACTGGTGAAGATGACGTTTTTCCGGCCGCCGCTGCATGAGAAGGCGGAACTGCTGCAGCTGTTCATTGAGTTGTCACAGATTGCCCGTCGTGAAGGTATTCTGGCCCTTGAGAACAAGGTCCAGGAAATACAGGATCCCTTCTTTCGCACAGGCCTGGGCATGGTAATCGACGGCATGGACCCGGAATTCGTCAGCGACGTGCTTGATGCGGAACTGGCGGTCATGCAGGAACGCCATTCCGTAGGGCGTTCGATCCTCACCCAGGCGGGCACCTATGCGCCGACGCTGGGCGTGCTTGGCGCCGTTGTCGGACTTATCGCTGCACTGGGCAACCTGGACGACGTCAACAAGCTCGGTCATGCTATCGCTGCGGCATTCGTTGCAACGATTCTCGGTATCTTCTCGGCATACGTTATCTATCTTCCGCTTGCCAACAAGCTGAAGCTGCTCTCCGAGGCAGAGGTCAGCGAGAAGCGCATGATCATTGAGGGCATTTTGTCCTTGCAGGCCGGTGATTCGCCAACGGCAATCGAGGCAAAGCTCATGGTGTTCATTCCTCAGACGGAGCGCGAAGGCTTGAAGAAGGAGTGATTTGATGGCCAGGAAAAAACGGGGCAAACCCCATGAGGAACATGAGGGCGAGGCTTGGCTATTGCCTTATTCCGATCTCATGACCCTGCTTTTGGCGCTGTTTATCGCTTTGTTTGCCATGTCCCAGACGGATCAGAACAAGGTAAACGAGATGGCACAGGCATTTACGGCAGCATTCAATATGGGCGGCCCGTCCTTTTTTGACAAGGCAGGGCCGAATCCCAGCATGATGCGCCAGGTTGTCAGCGACGAGGACCTGGGTAACAATGCCTATATCCAGGAAAACCAGCAGTTGGAGAACATCAAGAAGCAGCTGGACGAGTACATCGAGCAGAACAAGCTGGAGGACGAGCTCAGCACCGAGCTTGCCGATGATGGCCTCATGATACGCATCAAGGAGAAAGCGCTGTTCCCCTCCGGCTCGGCAGAGCTGGTGGGCGATGCCCAGAAGATCGGCCCTGTGGTGGCGGGTCTTTTGGCGACGATACCGCAAAGGGTGCTCATCTCCGGGCATACCGACAATGTTCCCATCAATACGGAACAATATCCGTCGAACTGGGAATTGAGTTCCTACCGTGCGCTGAACTTCATGAAATACCTGTTGTCCCTGAATTCGGGCCTGAACCCGGCAAGGTTCAGCGCCGTTGGCTACAGTGAGTACCGGCCGATTGCGGACAACAATCAGGAGGCGGGAAGGACACAGAACCGCCGCGTTGAGGTGCTCATTGCGAGAAGCCAGCATTTTGATCCCCATGAGGCGGAACGAAAGGCGTTGGAAGAGAAATTGAAGAACAATTGAGAAAAATGAAAGCCGGCTCATGCAGCCGGCTTTTTTGAAGGATGGGACAGCGATGATTTTGGGGATTGGCACGGATATCGTGGAGATCGGGAGAATGAGGAAGGCGCTGGAAAATGAGAGATTCAAGGAGCGCGTCTATACGATGGGGGAAATCGAGTATTGCGAGGGACGGGGAAGGCAGGCAGCGGCCTCCTATGCGGTCCGTTTTTCCGGAAAAGAGGCGGTGCTGAAGGCCTTTGGCACGGGGCTGCGGGGTGGCACCCTGCAGGACATCGAGATTCTGCCGGATGAGCTGGGCTGTCCGCGTATACGGTTGAGCGGCTATTATGCCGATCTGGCAGAAAAGAAGGGCGTGCGGCATGTGCATATTTCCCTGAGCCATGCAATGGAATATGCCACGGCGCAATGCGTGATGGAGGGATGACGATGAAAATTTCCTTGGTGGATGAGATGCGGGCGATTGACAAGAAGGCGACGGAGGAGTTTGGGATTCCCGAGCTTCTTCTCATGGAAAATGCGGGACACCAGGCCGCAGAGGCGATGGAGAACTTTTTGGGAGGTGTCGCCGGAAAGACGATCTGCGTCCTGGCCGGAACAGGGAATAATGGAGGAGATGCCTTTGTGGCGGCGCGCCATTTGTCGAATCATGGGGCAAAGGTGAAGATCTTCATGGCAGGCAACCTTGCCCATCTCACTCGTTCTGCGGCAGTGAACCGGGATATTGTGGGCAGGATGGGCATAGAAGTGAAGCTGCTGGAGGGGGAACGATCCCTGGACAAATTGCGCGTCTTCCTGAAGCGTTTTGCTGACGGCATCCTGGATGGCATCCTTGGCACGGGAGTCAAAGGAGCACCGCGAAAGGATATCGCGGATCTGATCAAGGTCGTGAACGAGTCGGACAAGCCTGTCGTATCCATCGACATTCCCTCGGGAATCGAGGCGGATACCGGTGAAGCACCCGGTGAGGCCGTGCGGGCAGATCTGACGATTTCCCTGGGTCTTCCGAAGATTGGGCATTTTTTCTGCCCGGGAGCGGAATGTACGGGCAGGCTGCTCGTGGATGATATCGGTATACCCTCCCAGCTCCTTGAGGCAGAGGAATTGAAGCAGGAAATGATCGATGATGCCCTGGCGGAAACATTGTTTCTGCCCCGTCCCATGGATGTCCACAAGGGAAGCTGCGGCCGTGTTCTTGTCATTGCCGGGTCCAGGGGCATGACCGGGGCGGCTGCACTGGCATCCAGGGCTGTGCTTCGGAGCGGCGGAGGAATTTCCACACTGGCCATTGCGGAGAGCCTTCATGATATCATGGAGGGAAAACTCACAGAGGTCATGACCCAGCCGATTCCTGAGGTTGCGCCCGGTGTCCTGGGCGGGGACAGAGCCATGGGAAGCCTGTTGCAGCTGGTGGAATCCCATGATGTCATATTGCTTGGCCCCGGTTTGGGACGGAGGGATGAGACAGGGAATCTTGCGCGCCATCTGCTGGCGAACATCAACAAGCCTGTAATCCTTGATGCGGATGCCATCTATGCCTATCGAAAGCATCCGGAACTTCTGGCAGAATGCAAGAAGATCCCGATTCTTACGCCCCATTTGGGCGAGATGGCGGCACTTCTCGATATCACGGTGCCGGAGCTTCGGAGTTCCCTGCTTCCGATGGTGCGGGAGGCTGCCCGGGAATACCAGTCTGTTTTTGTGGTGAAAAGCGAATGCACCATTGTGGTCTACCCGGACGGCGAGGCCTTTTTCACGACAAAGGGCAATCCCGGCATGGCCACCGCAGGTTGCGGCGATGTGCTGGCAGGGACGATTGCGGGTCTGGTGTGCCAGATGGAGGAGGGCCTTGCCCCTTTGGCCGGTGTCTATCTCCATGGGCTGGCAGGAGATCTTGCCTATGAGGAGAAGGGGGAAGGACTCATTGCCTCGGATGTCCTTGAGAAACTGCCGGAAGCGCGGAGAGGCATCAGGAGCTTCGGCATGCAGAAACAGGAGCTGCAAGAGTCCCCTTGACATTTGCAGGGTGGGGGAATAGAATAGAGACATTGCATTATATATATGAAATAAAGGTTGCAAAAGGAGTGCGTTAGTGTGGGCAAAGCAAATCTGGACTGGTCTAATATTGATTTCAGCTATCGACAGACGCCGCAGCGCTATGTGGCGAACTATAAGGATGGAACATGGGGAGAAGGACAGCTCACGGGGGATTCCACGGTTGTATTGAATGAGTGCGCGGGCATTCTTCAGTATTGCCAGGAAGTATTCGAGGGTCTCAAGGCGTATACGACGAAGAATGGGGATATCGTCGCTTTTCGTCCCGACCTCAATGCCGAGCGCATGGTGGATTCCGCAAAGCGGCTGGAGATGCCGCCCTTCCCGAAGGAGAAGTTCCTTGAGGCCGTGGACGCGGTGGTCTCTGCCAATGCGGACTGGGTTCCTCCCTATGGCACAGGGGCATCCCTCTATCTTCGTCCCTACATGTTTGCCACGGGAATCGTCATCGGTGTGAAGCCTGCAGCGGAGTATCAGTTCCGTCTGTTCAGCACGCCTGTCGGCCCGTATTTCAAGGGAGGCGCGAAGCCAATCACCATCTGCGTCAGTGATTTTGACCGTGCCGCTCCCCAGGGCACCGGCCATATCAAGGCCGGCCTCAACTATGCCATGAGCCTCCATGCCTATGTTGCGGCCCATGCAAATGGCTTTGACGAGAACATGTTCCTCGACCCGGCAACCCGTACCTACGTGGAGGAGACCGGCGGCGCAAACTTCATCTTCATCACCAAGGACAATGAGGTGGTAACGCCGAAGTCCAATTCCATCTTGCCTTCGATTACCCGCCGTTCCTTGGTTTACCTGGCAGAGCATTACCTCGGCCTCAAGGTCACGGAGCGCAAGGTTGCCCTTTCCGAGGTGGCGGACTTTGCCGAGTGCGGCCTCTGCGGCACGGCAGCGGTCATCTCTCCGGTGGGCAAGATCGTGGATCATGGCAGGGAGATCTGTCTGCCCAGTGGCATGGAGAAGATGGGACCCATCACCCAGAAGCTCTATGATACCCTTACCGGCATTCAGCTTGGCACGATAGAAGGTCCGGAAGGCTGGATTCGCAAAATCAAATGATTCTTGCAAAGTCCCCGAAACACTGTTTTCGGGGATTTTGCAATATATAAATGATAAAAAATTGAGCGGCAACAAGGATTTTTTGGAAAAGAAGGAGAATAGCTTTATTTAAAGAGTAGTAATCGAGGAGTTTTGTTTATGCCGGTTGATTTCAATTTTCATCTTCCCGTGCATGTTCATGGGATTTTGGCAACGGTAACGTTTTTGGATATCTTTGATATCCTCATTGTTGCTGTCATCCTTTATAAAATCTATGAGATGTTGCAGGATACCAGAGCCATCACTTTGGTGAAAGGGGTTCTGGTGCTTTTGGTTGTCACGATGGCCTGCAATCTGTTGCAGCTTCATGTGATTTCCTGGCTGTTGCAGAAAGCAGTGACCCTTCTCTTCGTTGCACTTCCTATTGTTTTTCAGCCGGAACTTCGCAGGGGGTTGGAACATCTCGGCCAGGGGCATTTCCTGAGTTCAGCGGTATACCTTGATGATGACGAGGCACGTTCTGTTGTTAATGAGCTGGTGAAGGCCATCAAGACCTTGTCTTCCACGAAGACGGGAGCCTTGCTCGTCATCGAAAGGGAAATGGGGCTCAATGATATCAGTTCAACCGGCATTCATATCGATGGGCTTATCACGGCGGATTTTCTTTTGAATGTATTTATTGTCAACACGCCGCTTCATGATGGGGCGGCGGTGATCCGCGGCAAGCGTTTGATTGCCGCAGGCTGTCTTCTTCCGCTCACGGAGAACAGGACACTTTCCACGGAACTTGGAACGCGCCATCGTGCCGCCATCGGCCTCTCGGAGCAGTGTGATGCGCTCATTGTCGTTGTCAGCGAGGAAACGGGGACGATTTCCATTGCTGAGAGTGGGCACATCAGGCGGCATTTGGACACAGAAAGCCTCCGGCAGTACCTCCAGCCGGCCTTTTCGACTCCCAGGACAGGCATTGGGGATTTCATTAGGAACTGGAGGCGCGGCAAGAAATGATTCAACGCATGAAGAGCATAGTACAACGTAATTTTACGGCAAAGATCATTGCGCTGATGGTGGCAATCACCCTTTGGGTGATTGTCATGGATGACCAGAATCCGGCGGTTGACAGGGAGTACACGATTGGAGTGACACTGGATAACGTTCCCAAGGGATATCGGATTGCGCAGGATGCAGAGACCATGAAACTCAAGGTGCGTGCCCAGAGATCCTATTTCGTGAATGTGGATTCGGGGGATTTCAAGGCAAAGGTGGACCTGGAAGGCATGGGGGAAGGGACTTACCGTCTGCCGATCCATATCCAGATGCCCCAGGGATTTGAGGTGCTGGAGATGGAGCCGGGAACCGTGGAGATTGTCATGGATCCTTACGTTGAGAACCAGATAAAGGCCGAACTCATCGTGACGGGTTCTACCGCACCTAGTGTGACGATTGCGAAGGTTCAGCAGAACTATGATATGGTGACGGTAATCGGTCCCAAATCCGCTGTGGAACAGGTTTCCCGCGTGATTGGGTATGTGGGGCTCACAGGCAATGATTCGGACTTCAATCTGCAGGTGCCCCTTTCCGCCATCAATGACCAGGGACGCGAAGTCCCGGATGTGCAGGTGGTTCCATCCTTGCTGGAAGTGGATGTTCAGATGGCCCGTGGATTGAGCAAGAAGGTCGTCGCCGTGCGGCCGGTTCTGGAAAACAATTTGCCCCAGGGTTACGTGGTGGAGGCCGTGCGGGCATCCCCCTACAGCATAGAGATTGCGGGGAGCGATGCCTTGATTGGGTCCATGGATGGCATTGCCACGGAGAACATTTCCCTGAAGGATCATGACAAGACATTCACCATACCGGTGAAATTGATCCTTCCCGAGGGAATTACCGTGACAAATCCCGATGTAAGTGTTAATATTGTTATTAGCAAGAAAAAGAATAACAAATAATAAAATAAGAGTATTGGAGTTGATCGAGGACTTGATTCGCATAACAAATCTCGCGGTATGTTTCCGCGAGCAGGCTCCATTGACCTCTTTGGCGGCAAAACGCTTGGAATTACCACCTCAGGCTGTGCCTGAGGTGGTAATTGTGCGTAAGGCTGTGGATGCAAGGCGGTATCATGGCGCTCCCATCCAGTTTGTCTACGTTCTGGATGTTCTCGTGACGGTCCCGGAAAAGAAGATTCTGGCGAAGTTCCGGCGGGACAGGAATATCAGCAGGAGTCCTGAGGATACCGGGAGGAATCCGTTGTCATTGCTGAAGAGGCAGTCGGGAGATTCCCGCCCGGTGGTTGTCGGGTTTGGTCCTGCCGGCATGTTCGCTGCCCTGGTGCTTGCCCGTGCTGGATGGGAACCCCTGGTGCTGGAGCGCGGCCTTGATGTGGATCGGCGCCGGGAGGCTGTCCAAAGATTTTGGGAGACCGGCCTTTTGGATACCCGTTCCAATGTCCAGTTTGGGGAAGGAGGAGCCGGAACCTTTTCCGATGGCAAGCTGACCACGAGGACCAGCGATCCCCATATGCGCGATGTGCTGGAGGCCTTCGTGGCGGCAGGCGCGCCGGAGGAAATCCGCTATCTGCAGAAGCCTCATATCGGGACGGATCTCCTCTCTGATATCGTCAGGAATATCCGTGAGGAAATCATCCGACTGGGGGGCGAGGTCCGCTTTGGGATGCAGGTCACGGATTTTCTGGTCGGCAGGGAAGGAAGCCTCGAGGCGGTTGTGGTAAATGGTGAGGAGCGGATTCCGGCGGAAGCCGTCTTTCTGGGAATCGGGCATTCTGCAAGGGATACCTATGCCATGCTTCTGGAAAGAGGGGCCTCCATGGAGGCAAAGCCCTTTGCTGCAGGAGTCCGCATTGAGCATCCGCAGGAATTCATCGATCGGGCGCAGTACGGGGAGGATGCGGGAAGTCCCCTTCTCCCTGTTGCGGACTATGCCTTGACCTACAAGGATGCAAAGACCGGAAGAGGAGCCTATTCCTTCTGCATGTGCCCCGGAGGAAAGGTCGTTGCGGCTGCTTCTGAGACAGGGCGGGTCGTGACCAATGGCATGAGCAATTACCGGCGGGATTCCGGGATTGCCAATGCGGCGCTCTTGGTGACCGTGTCCCCGGCGGATTTCGGTTCCGGGGTATTGGATGGCATGCGGTTCCAGCAGAAGTGTGAGGCACTGGCCTTTGAACTGGCCGGCGGCGGCTATCTCGCTCCGGTCCAGACGGTGGGAGATTTCCTGAAGGGAACCTTTGGCTCCAGGCAATTTCTGACCTCCCCGACCTATCGTCCGGGGGTAAAGCCGGTGGATCTTCACCGCTGTCTGCCTTCTTTTATCACGCAGACACTGGAGGCGGCCTTGCCATATTTTGACAGGAAGATACGGGGGTTTGCGGCGGAGGATGTGGTGATGACCGGTGTGGAAACCCGATCCTCTGCTCCCTGCAGGATACTTCGGGACAAGGAGAGCTTCGAGTCGGAAAGCATTTCCGGATTGTACCCCATCGGCGAGGGGGCCGGCTATGCCGGAGGAATCATGAGTGCTGCCGTGGATGGAATGAAGGCCGCGCTTGCTTTTTTGGAAAAGAATGCGCATCATGTGCATAATGAATAAGTTAGGAATTTTTAGGGAGGGGTTTCGTTTATGGCAAGATTATTTGGGACGGACGGTGTGCGCGGTGAGGCAAATGTCTCCCTCATGCCGGAGCTTGCCTATCGCTTGGGCAGGGCGGCAACGCTTTATTTCGGCAAGGAGACGGAAAAGCAGCCGGTCATACTCATTGGGCGGGACACGCGTATATCGGGGCAGATGTATGAGGCGGCACTGGCTGCCGGAATCTGCTCGGCGGGCGGCGTGGCGGCTATCATAGGGATCATTCCCACGCCTGCCATTGCATACCTGACGAAAAAGCTCAAGGCGAGGGCGGGCATTGTCATCTCTGCTTCCCATAACCCGTTCCAGGACAACGGCATCAAATTCTTTGGCGGGGACGGCTACAAGCTGCCCGATGCGGTGGAGGATGAACTGGAGGCCATCGTGCATCGTCTGGAGGAGAAGGATGACCTGGCACGTTCCACGGGCAAGAAGATTGGCCGCATCGAGTATCGCAATGACCTGTTGAACCAGTATATCGACTTTCTCTGCACCACCTGCGAGGAGCATTTCGATGGCATGAAGGTGGTTCTTGACTGCGCCAATGGCGCGGCCTATGAGGCCATGCCCACGGTATTGCGGCGCCTTGGGGCCGATCTCAAGGTTATCCATGCCCTGCCCAATGGGGTGAACATCAACGACAGATGCGGCTCCACCCATCTGGAATCCCTGCAGAAGGCCGTTCTGGAAAACCATGCGGATTTCGGGATTGCCCATGACGGGGATGCAGATCGCTGCCTCTGCGTGGATGAGAAGGGCCAGCTCATCGACGGCGACCACATCCTCGTCATGTGCGCCATGGAAATGATGAAGGAAGGGCGTCTGAAGAATGATACCGTGGTGACGACGGTCATGGCAAACATCGGCTTCCACCAGGCACTCAGGAAAGCTGGTATCAAGGCCGAAATCACGAAGGTGGGGGACCGCTACGTATTGGAAAACATGCTGGCAAACGGGCACTGCATCGGCGGCGAGCAGTCCGGCCACATCATCTTCACGGATTACAGCACGACGGGGGATGGCCTGCTGACGGCGCTTCAGGTGCTTTCCTCCCTCAAGCGCAGCGGAAGGAAGGCCTCGGAGCTCACGGCCCTCATGACCACCTATCCCCAGCTTCTTGTCAATGTCAGGGTGGCGACAAAGGATGGCTGGGAAGAGAATCCGGCCATCAAGGAGGCCATTGCCACAGGCGAGGCAGAACTCGGCGAGAACGGGCGTGTCCTCGTGCGTCCCTCCGGCACGGAGCCCTTGATCCGCGTCATGGCAGAGGGGCCTGACCAGTCCCAGCTGGACGACATCTGCAACCGCATTGCCGATGTCATCAAGAAGGAGCAGGGATGAAGCGGGCCATCGTACTGGCGAGTTTTGGCGTGTCGGAGGAACAGGCACGCCAAAACTGCCTGGAAGCACTGGCCGCGGACATTGCAATGGCGCATCCGGACTATGACCTGTTTCAGGCCTATACTTCCAATTTCATCCGCAAGAGATTGCAGAAGCGGAATCTTTATGTCCCTTCCCTTGCAGAATGCCTGGAGGATCTGGCTGGAAAAGGATATGGGCAGGTGCTGGTGCAGCCCTCCCATTTGACTCCGGGGGAGGAATACAGCAACAAGATACTGGCTTCGGTTCAGGAATTCCAAGGACGGTTTTCCCGATTGGCGGCAGGCGAGCCCCTGTTTTTCCGTGAGGGGAAGGACGACGGCCAGGATGATTATTCCCTGGGGCTGGATGCCCTGTGGAAGGCACTGGAACCGGCAGAGGAGGAGCTGGTCCTGCTGGGGCATGGTTCCCCCCATCGCCATAACCCTGTCTATGAGATCCTGCAGGAGCGGGCGGATGCGAAGGGGCTTCCTGTGCATATCGGCGTGCTGGAGGAGTCGGATACACCGAGCTTTTCCATGGTTCTCGAACGGCTGAAGAAGAGGGGAAGGAAATCCTTGCTCCTGGCTCCCTTGCTGCTTTCGGGGGGGATCCATGTCACGGAGGATTTGTCCGGCAGTGGGCCGAACTCCTGGAAATCCCGCTTGGAAGGTGCAGGATTTTCCGTGCGCACGAGCCTGAAAGGTCTGGGCGAGTATCCGGAAATACGCGCTCTTTATGTGGAGAAGACGAACCGTCTGGCCAAAGCCCTTTTGAAAGTAAAATAATTGATAGATATCATCAATATTGTAATAAAGTATTTCAATTTGTGCGGAAAATCTATATAATAGAAGATATTATTCTATAAAGTTTATGAGGTGATTTTATGGGACATCCAGTGACAACGAATCCATTGATCATCATGCTCATCAACATGACGGTTGTATTCATCGTGTTGATCTGCCTGATGTACATGATCAAGCTCATCCACATCGTGGATCCGACGAAGCCGAAGGAAGAGCCTGCTCCGGCAGCTCCTGCTGCACCCGTACCGGCTCCCGTTCCTGAGCCTGAGCCTGAGCCTGAGCCCGTGGTGGAGGAGGGCATTCCCGCAGAGGTCGTGGCAGCGATTGCCGCAGCGGTGGCCTCCTGCGGCGCTTCTGGTGAGATCAGGGCCATCCGCCCGGTGAACCGTGATGGATGGAAACAGTCCGGCCGCATGGGTGGCCTGAACCTTGGTTGAGAATACAGGAAGGAGGAAAAGAGATGGAATTATTTAACGCATTTGTCGTATCCCTGCAGTCTGTCTGGAATGACAGTGGCTTTGCGGCGTTTACCGCCGGAAATGGCATCATGATACTGGTCGGCCTTGCTCTTTTGTATCTGGCCATTGTCAAGGAATTCGAGCCTCTTCTTTTGGGGCCTATCGCCTTTGGCTGCGTTCTTGCCAATCTTCCCTGCACGGGATTCTTTGATGAGATGGGCGTCATGATGGCGATCCACTATGGTATTGCCAATGAGATTTTCCCGCCGCTGATTTTCCTAGGCATTGGCGCCATGACGGACTTCGGCCCGCTGCTTGCCCGCCCCTATACGCTTCTTCTGGGAGCGGCAGCGCAGATCGGCGTGTTCGTGGCTCTGGCCGGCGCAATGATCATGGGCTTTACGGTGCAGGAAGCTGCTGCCATCGGCATCATCGGCGGCGCAGATGGCCCGACCTCCATTTATCTCTCCATCAAGCTAGCTCCGCATCTTCTCGGCGCGATTGCCGTGGCGGCCTATTCCTACATGTCCCTGGTTCCGCTGATCCAGCCTCCGGTCATGATGCTTCTGACCTCCAAGAAGGAGCGGGAGATTGCCATGGAGCAGCTCCGCCCTGTGACGCGGTTTGAGCGCGTCGTGTTCCCAATTGTGGCAACGATCTTCATCAGCCTGCTTCTTCCTTCCATTGCGGCGCTTCTCGGCTGCCTCATGCTGGGCAATCTCTTCCGCGAGTCCGGTGTCATGGACCGTCTCTCCGATACGGCCCAGAACGCACTTTGCAACATGGTTACGATCTTCCTTGCAACGGGTACCGGCATGACCATGTCGGCGGAGGACTTCCTGGTCCCCCAGACCCTCATGATCATCGGCCTGGGCCTTGTGGCCTTCATCGGTGGCACGGCAGGCGGCCTGATCCTGGGCAAGATCATGTCCAAGTTCTCCGGCGGCAAGATCAATCCCCTCATCGGTTCTGCCGGTGTCTCTGCCGTTCCCATGGCGGCCCGTGTCAGCCAGATGGTGGGCATGAAGGCGAAGCCCGGCAACTACCTGCTCATGCACGCCATGGGCCCGAATGTTGCAGGCGTCATCGGAACTGCGGTTGCAGCAGGCACCATGCTTGCAATGCTCAAGTAATGGAATATTGGACGAAAAAGAAGCCATCGCTCCTCATGCGATGGCTTCTTTTTCGTCTTTGAGTGCAATTCGTCAGGCTTATTCTCCTGAAAAGGAAAGGTGGCGGTTGTCTTCCTGACAGAAGGCTTCACCGTAGGCGCAAAACGCCACTTCCTGGATGCCGAAGACGAAATCTTGGGACCCGTTGTAGATGTAGCCCTCCCGTGGATAGAAAAGCGCGCGGTTCTGGATGGCCTTCATGGACTTCAGGGCAGGGTCGTTGAGGTAGCCATCGATAAATTTTTGTGTGTCGAAGGCACCCTTGTCGTCGTAATTCGGCAGCAACAGGAGATCCGGATTGCTTTTGACCAGAAGTTCCTTTGCCAAGGACTCGCCGTTTTGCACGCCAATGGCTGCGCTGGCGTTTGTCACACCTGCGTGCTTGCACATATCGTCAAAAGCGCTTCCTGCGCCGCCGTAGTTCGTCATGACTGACAGCAGCACGACGGATTTGCGCTCGTTCTCCGGAATCCTGGCTATCTTGGATGCAATTTCTCGCTCTACTTCGTCCATGGCGGCGACGAGCTTTTCCCCGCGCTCTTCCTCCCATAGTCCTGCCGCCATCAGGCGGATATTGGCCTGCACTTCTTCGTAGGAGTCGCTGGGGCCGCAGACGATGACGGGGATTTTCAGATCCTCCAGTGCCGCGACTTGATCCGGGCTGGTCCATGGTGTGGCAAAGACCACATCGGGATGCCAGGCGACGATTTGCTCTACGGTCGGGTCGCCCACCTTCTCTGGGATCTTTCTTGCTTTTTCCACGACCACGGATTCCTTCGGGTCATCGAGGAAGCGGCTGACTGCCACCAGTTTGTCAGAGGTGATGAGGCCCAGGGCGATTTCATCCGTGTAGATCGAGAGCGTCAGGATGCGCTCCGGTTTCTTTAGGATGTGCACGGCATGCCCTCGCGTGTCCAGCACCTCGCGTCCCTGCTCCGGCTCCTGGGCCGCGCCGCCGCAGCCCAGGGCGAGGAACAGGAGGAAAAGACAGGCAAGTGCTGCTGCTCCCGGGAAAATAATTCTACGCATCTCTTTCTTCCGTCAGAAGGAACAGGTGAGGCCGAACTGGAAGAACCGTCCCTTGCCCGGATATTGCGCCCAATTCGTCGCAGGGGATATCTGGTATTCCTGATTCGTAAGGTTGTTGGCCTTGAAATAGGCTGTCAGGTCCTTGGTGATGTCATAGCTGGCATTGAAGTCAATCAGGGTGTAGCTCCCGGTGGTGTAGAATTGGCGATCCAGCCCGCTTCCAAAGGTGCCCATCAGATTCGCCTTCCACGGGCCATCCTTGAAGTGGATGCCCAGCCGATAGCCGTTGGGCTGCTGGTTCTTGCCCGTGACATCTGTGCTGCTGGTGCTTCCCAACGCATTGGTCTTGATATAGGAATAGCCCGCGTCCACGCTCCAGTGCTTGTCGAAGATCTTCTGCACGGACAACTCAAAGCCGTGCTTCTTTTCATATGCGACATTCATCGCATCGGTTCTCCATGTGGTATCATCGTATACCCAATAGATTGCGTCATGGATCTCGCTCCAGAAAAGGCTGGCAGCAACCGTTGTCTTGTCATCGATCTTGTGGGTGACGCCGATGGTCTCTGTATGTCCTGTTTCAGGCTTCAGGTCAGGATTGCCGAACATCAGCCAGGCCGGATTGTTGTAGTAAAGGTCATCGGCGGTAGGGGCCTTGAAAACCCGTCCCCAGGAGGCATAGAACTGTGTCTTGTTCCCGGCGTTGTAATTGAGGGCCAGCTTCGGGGACCAGTGAGTGCCGGAGAGGCTGTGATGATCCATGCGGAGACCGGGCACCAGTGTCCATTTGGGAGCGAAGGCCCAGGTATCCTGCAGGTAGATGGCTCCGTTGCGGATCCTTTCGCCGCTGTAGCCCTTGTCGGAATTCTTCGAGTCGCTCTCCCTCCATTCGGCGCCTGCCACCAGCGTATTTGTCTTGCTCAAGGCCCAGCCGTTCTGGTATTCTATGCCGAGGGTATTCGTGGTAAAGGGAGAGGACTGCTCTGCGCCCGCGTCGTCCAGCCCGAAGGATGTCCACTTGTAGTTGTCGTAGACCCGCAGGAATCCCGGCGTGCTGGTGCCTTCCTTGAAATGGTAGGACAGGGCTATGTTGTTGAAGAGTTCATCCTGTTTGCCGTTGAACCTGAAGTCGGGGAATACGCCCGTATACGCGCCGCCATGGATGGATTTGTGCTCAAACTCCAGACGCACGGAACTGCGGTCATCGATCTCGCCATCCACCCGGGCCGTGAGGGTGTTGTTCTTCTGATCGCTGTTCGGCATGGAATGGCTGCCGCCATCATACTTGTAATCAAAATGATTCTGGCGCTGCATCCCGCCTGTGACGAACCAGCTCACCCGGTCCATGCTTCCCTCGTTGGACAATTCGTAGTTGTAAGTGCCCCAGGAACCCGCGTTGACGTCCAGTGTAGTGCGAAGCTGGTCCCCTTTTTTCGTGATGATGTTGATGACACCGCCAATGGCATCGCTGCCGTAAAGAGCCGACCCGCCGCCCTTGATGACCTCGATGCGCTCGATGTTCTTCATGGAGGCGATGCTCTCAAGATTGGCGCTTGCGCGGGTCATGGAGCCCTGATCGTTGTTGATGCGCCGCCCATCGACCAGGATGACGACCCGTTCATCGCCATTGAGCCGCACCACGGTGTCATTACCGCTGGCTCCGTTGGAAATGATGACACCGTTCACATGGGACAATGCCTCGGCCACATTGGAGTAATGATTGTCCTCGATTTCCGCTGCTGTAATGACGGTGGTATTCGCCGGGGTATCCATTCGCCCGGTAGGGATGCGGGAGGCTGTGACGACAACATCATCCAGGGTATACGCATCCGCCGGGCGATCCTCCGCCCCGGCCCATGCGTGCCCATATCCCGCACAGCTGATAAAGAGCACTGCCATTATCTGACGCGTGATTCGCTCCGTTGCTTTTTTGCGATATTTCGTGTTTTTGCTCAAGTTTCTCGCTTCCTTTTCCAAACATTTTATTTACATAATGTTTGCTCTTGATATCAGTTCTTGCTTGCTTTTTGCAGCTGATGATAGGAGATCTGTGCCAGCAGCAGCTCCATTGCCTGGGGATACGGTTCCTTGACATCTTCCGGAGGAGAAAGGCCGTAGGTGGAGGCCAGTCCCCGAAGGATGCGCAGTGCGGTTTGTTGTGTTTCCCCCTCTTCCAGCAGTCCCCAAACATGCTCGTCCAACAAGTGGATATAAAGCACCCCTTCCGAAAAGATCGGAGACGAGGAGGACAGGACCCGAAGCGACGCGAGAAATGCCTCCTTTGGCACAGTCCTGTCATCAAAGAGGCGCTCACAGGCACCCCAGACTGTTTCCTCTGTCACGCCGAAGCGCCGCAGCCTGCGCAGGAGATCGTGCTGACGCTTTGGCGTAAGTCCGTGCTGCTTTGCCATGCCGCTCTTGACGGCGGCGATCACTGTGCGTCCGATCAGCTCTCCAAGTTTGGAATGTTTTCCCGCATCGTCGAGGCGGAGACCCGATTCGGGGTTTGCCACGAGAATGGTCTGGTCGGTTCCCGAGCCGGTGGCCAGTCCGCCGGAATAACGGCTGTCGGCCATGAGTTCCTGCAGTGCCGCTGCTTTTGCCTCCGTACAGGTCACAAGGGCACGGGCCAGGGTTCCCGGAGGCAGATCTGCGTTGATGGACAGCATGAGGTTGATAGTGCCGGGACGGGGTTTGCCGCATGGCTGGAAATGCCGGGCCGGATCTCCGGCCCGGCCGCCGTTTGACTCAATGCCTCCGGTGGATATAGTGGACACTGTCAGTTCCCGGTAGGACAGTGTCTCGATTGCCGCGTTTTCCATGTGCGCCGTCGTTCCCATGCCCGTAGCACGTTTCGGATCCAGGCCGAGTCCTTCGGCGCTGTGTAAAAGGTATGCTTCATAGGAGGATGCAAGCATTCCCCCGATGTCCCGGCTCATATCCTGGTTCCAGGCCGCTGTCAGATCCTCGCGGAAGCCGCCGTTGCAGACGGAGGTGCTGAGAACCTTGCGGGGGCCGGAGAAGGAAAAGACAAGGCTGTTGTCGAAAAGGCGCACCTCATCCCCGGAGGCGAGATGCGCGAAAAGTTTTCCCTTTTTTATCATAACAAAAAGTTCCTTATTTTTTCATTCTAACTGGAAGGTAAAGGATTGGTACACATAGCAGCGCACAGGCCGTCCGTAGCCGTCCATTCCCGGGCTGAAGGCAAAGCCCGCCGCCGCTTTCATCGCGGCACGGTCCAGGTCATTGCTGCCCGAGGATTCCACGATTTCCATGTCATCCACATTGCCCTCCTTGTCCAGGAGAAAGCAGATGACCACCGTGCCTTCTGTCCCCCTGTTCTGTGCCGAATACGGGTATTCCGGCGCACGGGAAGAAAGGACGCCGGGCGGCACTGTCGGTGCCTCGATATCATCGCTGGCGGGCGGCAGGCTGTCCCCTGTTCCCGTTTGCTCTCCTTCTTCACCGGACCCTTCGCCTGTCTGCGCTCCGCCCTTATCGGTTCCTTCAACCGTCTGCGCCCCTTTTTCCCCCGTGCCTTCGCTCTTGACCTCATTTCCCATGGGCGTGGCGGGGGAGGGCTGTTCTGTTGCAGGAGATGCTGTCGGCTGGGTTGTCGGTTGAGTGGCCTCTGGTACAGGCTTTTTTTCGATGATGTCATTCGGCGCTGGCGGATGTACCGGAGCCGGAGCCGAAGCTTGTGCGGCAGGTGCTGAAGCCGGAGCGGGTGCGGAGGAGGGGGAGGCGGAGCCGGACGCCCCCATCAGCGTTACGTCGTATATGGGCTCCGGTGGCCGGTCTTGCTCGAAATGCATCGCCGTTGCGCCCAACAGGGCGAGAACCAGGAGATGAAAGACCACCGAAACGGCAAGCCCTTTCCCTATGCGGTCTCTCCGGTCATGCTCCATCCTGTCCCGGGCCATCACGATCCGGCTTCCTTTTCCGTCGCGAGCCCGACGCGGGAGATTCCCGCCTTCTTGAAGGCATCCAACAGATGGATGACGGCCCGGTACTGCACATTCTCGTCTGCGCGGATGATCACGGCGAACTTCTCGTCACGCTGCTTTTCCGCCATGGCCTGAGCAATGAGTTCCTGTTCCTTGATGGGCTGGTCCTGAAGCCAGTACGCACCTTCGCCCTTGATGGTAACGGAAAACTTTGCCGCGCTCTGGGTCTGCGTTTCGGAGGCAACCGGAAGCTTGACCGGAATCGTGCGGAGCTCGCTCATGTACATGGTGCTGACGATGAAAAAGATTAATAACAGGAACATCATGTCGATCATCGGGCTCAGCATCAGCTCCGGTGCGTTCCTGCCGCGTCGTTTCAGTTTGATCATGGGCGTTTCTCCTGTCGTTGGGAAGGCTCGCAGTCAAGGTTTTTGGCGATGGCTTCCAGAAGGGTGTTGCCGACTTCTTCGATATTCAGTGAAACTGCCTTGAGCCTGCGCATGAAATACGCGTACATGCAGATGGCCACAATGGAAATGCAAAGGCCGAATACCGTTGTGATGAGTGCCTCGCCAATACCTGCGGTCACGGCCATGGGGTCGTCCAGCCGCTGGTTGAAGCTGTGGAAGGAGCCGATCATGCCTGTCACTGTGCCGAGAAGGCCAAGAACCGGGGCGAGTGTCACGATCACGTTCAAATAATTGAGGTTCTTCTCAAATTTGTCGAGGGCCCTTTCGGCGCGCACGCTGACGAAGCTTTCCAGCCGTTCAAAGTTTCCATGCCGTGCCATGACCGTGTTGGCAAGCTTCGCCACCACGCCGTGGGCAGATTCCGCTAGGTCCTTGGCAGTTCTCCAGTCATCGCGCTCAATGGCATCGCAGAAGTTCCGCGTGAACTCCCTGCCGCTGTCACCGGCACGGAAGAACAGCCATCGTTCCACTGAGATGGAGATGGCGGCCAGCGAACAGAAGAGCAGGGGATACATGACGGGCCCGCCCTTGATGAAATAGTCGATTCCTGCGGAAAAAATCTCCATGATGTCTCTCCCTTCCAATTCCTTGAACGATGCAACGATCCAACTCTGCTTCGGAAATCAGCGCATAGAGTTCTGGGAGCGGCGGAGCAGCCAGAGAAAATACGGTGTGCCGATGAACGCCGTCATGATCCCGACGCGCACCTCCAGCGGCGGTGCAATCACGCGTCCCAGCGCGTCGCAGAAGACGAGGAATGCGCCCCCTGCCAGGAGGCTCGCCGGCAGGAGCCTGCGGTGATCCGGTCCCACCATGAGCCGCATCATGTGCGGCACCACCAGACCGACGAAGCCGATATTCCCGCTGATGCAAACCCCTGTTGCGGTGACCAGGGAGGCCACCGCCATCAGCCCAAGCCGATACCGTGCCACCGGCATGCCCACGGAGCGCGCCTCGACATCGCCCAGCACGAGGATATTGAGATGACGTGCCATGAGGAGCATCACGGAAATGCCAACGAGGATCGGCCCTGCGCCCATGATCACATGCTCCCAACGCCGATAATCAAGGCCGCCGATGGTCCAGAAAAGATATTGCTGGAGTTTCTGCTCATGGAGGACGGTGAGGATGGCTGCCGTGATTGCACCGAGCATCATGCCCACGACAACCCCGGACAGGAGCAATGCCATCATGGGAATCTTCCCATGGCGCATGGCAAGAAATACGGTCAGTGCCACCGCGGCGAGGGCTCCGCAAAGCGCACAGAGCGGCAGCGCGACGAAGCTCGTTTCGCTGAGGCCGAAGGCGATGGCGGTCACAGCGCCGACCGCAGCACCGCTGGACACACCGATGATGCCGGGATCCGCCAATGGGTTGCTGAAAATGCCCTGCATGACTGCCCCCGAGGCACCCAGCCCCGCGCCAACCATGAGCCCGACGAGGGTCCGTGGCAGCCGGATGTGGAGAAGCACGGCCTCCTGTTCCGGTGTCACAGCCACATCCTGGAGGAAAGGGAGACCCAGAGACTGGCAGAGGAGGGCGAGGATGTTTTCCACTGGGATGTCGATCTGCCCCCAGGACATGGAAAGGCATGCGGCTCCGAAAAAGGCCGCTGTCAAGAGCGGAGGGACAAGCGCGCTCGAAAGAGTTCCCTTTTTCATGCGTTTCCATCCCCCAATATCGTATTCAAAAGTCCTGTTCTTCGCCCGTCATCCGGCGGCGGTTCCGTGAAGATTTCCACAGAGCCTGTCTGCGGGTTTTGTACCACGCGCACGGGAACGCCGTAGCATCGGCTGAGGTTTTCCGGTGTCATCACGGCTTCCGGCGGCCCATCGGAAATGATGCGGCCTTCTCCTATGAGCATCAGCCTCGAACAGAGCCTTGCCGCCAGGGAAAGCTCATGGACCACCATCAGCACCGTTTTTCCTCTGGCACAAAGCTCCCTGCAGAAACGAAAGATTTCTTCCTGATAAACGATATCCAGCCCTGTGGCAGGCTCATCCAGGAAAAGGAGGGGAGTCTGCTGTGCCAGCACCTTTGCCAGCAGCACGCGCTGGCGCTGTCCACCGGAGATCATATGGACCGGGCGCTTTGCCAGTTCCAGCACCCCGGTGTAAGTCATGCAGGCATCCACAATGTGCCCGTCTTCGGCGCTTTCCCTCTCCCACCAATGGATGTGCGGGTAGCGGCCCGCCATCACGATTTCCCGTGCGCTGTAGCCGAAGGAAATCTCCACGTTTTGCTGCAGGTACGCTGCTTCCAGGGCAAACTCCCGGCTCGAAAGCATCCTCGCCTCACGCCCCCGGATTATCACGCATCCCTCCAATGGCTCCAGGATGCCCCTAAGCGTCTTCAGGAGCGTTGATTTTCCCGCGCCGTTGGGCCCGATGAGTCCTATCATTTCCCCCTGCTGCACGTTGAAGGAAATATTCGTCAAAATATTTTTTCCTTTTTTGTAACCGACAGATAATCCCTCGACTGACAAAACTGCGTCATTCATTGAGCATCATCCCTTGGGAACGTCGGATGGCCTCTGAGACATCCGGTGGCTCCTGTTGTTTCTTGTCTTTCCACATATGCATATATATTATTTATATATTTTTATAAATATATATAAATAACGAATTACTTAATATACCGACAATATTAAATATAATCATAAAATACGAAAATGTCAAGAAGGACAAGCGGCTTTTCTTATGCGTGTGCCCGGGTGGACAGTGCAGGAAATTGCCAAGGATATAGAGGGTGGCAATTATGCTGAATTCCGTCCTCACGAATAAAGAAATAGCCAATCATATCCCGATTGGCTATTCTTATGAAAGTCTGCAAAATTTTAGAGAGCCTATGTGCGCACGGCCTTCATTTCTTTCTTGCGTGCGTACATGGCCTTATCGGCCCGCTTGAATACATTGGTGAGGTTGTTGTCCCGGAGGGGGTCGTACATGGCGATGCCGATGGCTGCGGATATGCGCTCCCATGGCTCCTGGGAGTCATCCTGGAACATTTCTTCAAGGGTGCTGTTGAACTTTTCCACCAGGGCATCGACATTTTTCAGGTCATCATTCTTGAGTATGACGGCGAATTCATCGCCGCCGATGCGGAAGACGGGGGAGTGGGCAAAGATGACACAGACGATGCGGGAGAGTCTCTTGATGGCGATATTTCCCTGCTCGTGGCCGTAAGTGTCGTTGATGCGCTTGAGGTAATTCAGGTCGATCTTTTTCGCAGGAGCATAGTCCCCGGAGAAATCATGGCGGATCATCATCTCTTCCTTGTGCTTCATAAAGTAGTCCTGAAGCAGGAGGAAGTTCTTGCCGTCGGCAATCATCATGGACTCGATGTAATCCGCAAGATTCTGCATGTTCTTCTCGCATTGCTCTTTGTACTGGTTCGTCTGGTTCACATAGATGCTGACGCCGCTCATCAGCATGGCTATGGTTGTAAATATGAAAAAAATCAACGCGAACTTGAAAAGCATGCCGTCGGTTTTATGCTCCATAAAGTACACCTCTAATGTATTCCCTTTATCCCTTTTGTATCGCAAAATCTCCAGTATAATATTATAGCGTATTTTGGGGCAAATGTCACTCATGGGAACAGCTCGTTATTGCTTTCCGAGGGAGGCACCTTTCGACGCAGAGGGGCGTTGCGATTTGGAACGTGTGACAGCCAGATGCTTCACATCGGTGCGGGATACAGCAGCACAGGGGCAAGTGGAACCAAAGAAAATTCACGGCGATATACAATTGACAGGTTTCTGCCCAGAGTATAAAATGATAGGGAAAACTTCATGAAGGGGACAGGTGCCGTGGGCTTAATAGAGAAACCGGTGGGATGCCGGTGCGGTCACGCCACTGTAATGGGGAGAGGATTCATGATATGCCACTGGGGATGCCCGGGAAGGCTGGATGCCTTGATGAGCCAGAGTCAGGAGAACTGCCTGTCTGTCAATCACCATTTGACCTACGAAGGATGGGGACGGGGATTTTGCGGCATTGCCGTAATCAATGAGATCTGCCTTTCTTTGTAACGAAGAAAGGCTTTTTACTATGGAATCTTAGCGAGTCAAGCCCGAAGGGTGCAGAATCGGTTAGATTCCGTGTAAGGGCGTAGTGCGAAACATCGTTTCGCACGGAGTTTGTTTGGAGGTAGCTATGAGCGGAATATTTTACGGGATTGGCGTTGGCCCCGGGGATCCGGAGCTTTTGACAATGAAGGCGATCCATGCCATCGAGAAGGTGGATGTGCTGATCGCGCCGAAGACGGAGAAGAAGGAAGGCAGTGTCGCCCTGACGATTGCAAGGCCTTACCTTAAACCGGATGTGGAGATTGTCTATCAGGTTTTTCCCATGGTGAAGGACTTCGCGGATTCCACGGAGGCATGGGAGGCAAACAAGGCGGAGATCCTTGGGCTGCTGCGCTCGGGGAAGAATGTCGCCTTCCTGACACTGGGGGACCCGATGTTCTACAGCACCTACATCTATGTTTACCGTCTGCTGGAGCATGAGGATGTCACCATCGAAACCATACCGGGGATTCCCGCCTTTGCCGCCATCGGAAGCAAGCTGGGATATCCCATCGTGGAGGGCAACGATATCCTTTCCATCATCCCTGCGACAGCGGATCTGGAGCGCATACGGAAAGCCGTGGAGATTTCGGACAACGTGGTGCTCATGAAGGTTTACAAGAATTTTCCGGAGATTGCCGATCTCCTTGAGGAAAACCATATGGCAAGGCAGGCCGTCATGGTGAGCCGCTGCGGGCTTCCCGATGAACATCGGATTGAGGATATCGGGCAGCACAAGAACGAGCCTGTGAACTATCTCTCCACCATTCTCACACGAAAGACGGTCTGAGATGGGCAGGGGAGCGCGAAACGAAGGGTAGTCTTATGAAAAAGATGCTGACAGCAGCATTGGCGTGTCTGATGCTGGTATGTTTGCTCGCCGGTTGCGGAACGCAGGCAGACAAGGATTCCTCCGGCGGTTCCGGGGATGCTTTTGCGGTGCTTAAGGATGATGCCGGCAGGGAAGTGGCGCTTTCCGGGAAACCGGAGCGCATCGTGGTGACCTCGGCGTCCTTCCTGGAACCTCTTCATGAGGTGGGGGGCTCGGTGGTTGGCCGGCCGGATTCCAAGACGAAGATGCCGGACTATGCCAGGGATGCAGCGAGCGTGGGGCAGGTCTATCAGATTGATGTGGAAAAGGTCCTTTCCTGCAATCCGGATCTTGTCATTGTCAACAAGGGCATGAACGAGAAGTTGGTGCAGACGCTGGAGAGCAATAACATCCCGGTGGCTGTGGTGGATATGAAGAGTTATGAGGATGTGAAACGGGAACTCCGCCTCTTTGCCCAGATCACGGGCGAGAAAGAGCAGGGGGAGAAAATCGTTTCCGGGATGGACAGCAAGATCAAGGAAGTGCAGGAAAAGCTGCCCAGGGAAAAGCATCGCGTGGCGATTCTGCACAGCACGAACCAGGGGCTCAGTGTGCAGCTGGAGGGAAGCATTGCCGGCTCCATTGCCGCCATGCTGGGATGGGAGAATGTCGCCTCCGGCATGACGCCCATGGAAAAGAATCCGGATGCGGCTCCCTACAGTCTGGAGACACTTGTGGAGCAGAACCCGGAAATCATCTTTGTGACGAGCATGGGGAAGATCGAGGAGATCAAGAAGAATATGCAGCAGACCATTGAGGAGAATCCTGCATGGCAGACGGTTCCTGCCATACGGGAAAACAGGATCTACTATCTGCCGCAGGATCTGTTTCTCTTGAGCCCCGGCATCCATTACCCGGAAGCCGTTGAAATGATGGCCTCCCTTGTCTATCCAGAGGTATTCAGGAAATGAGCCAGCAAGAGGCAGCGAAACAATATCAGGGCACGAATCAACGGCGGGCACTCCTTTTGGGAGTGTTTGCCGTTTTGTCATGCATTGGCTTCCTCCTGAGCATCGTGAAGGGTTCCGTGGAGATTCCCCTGGAGGAGATCTGCCAGGCAGTCATGGGCGGGAATGGAGGAATCCATGAGCAGATTCTCATGAACATCCGGTTGCCCCGGACGATCGTGGCGGCTCTGGTGGGCATCAATCTCTCCCTGTCGGGGGCCATCCTTCAGGCCATCATGAAGAATCCATTGGCGGATCCCCATATCATCGGCATATCCTCCGGTGCCGGGCTTGCGGGCATATTTGTCATGCTGCTCCTGCCGGAGCAGGGGTGGCTGGTCACGCCTGTTGCCTTTGTGGGTGCCATGGCGGCAGCCCTTTGCATCTATGTGCTGGCCTGGAAGAACGGCATCCGTCCCATCCGCATCATCCTGGCCGGGGTTGCAGTGTCGGCATTCCTGGGAGCAGGGATCTCTGCCCTCATGATCTTTTACAGCGACAGGGTACACAGTGCGCTCATGTGGATGGTGGGGGGGCTTTCTGCCCGAAGCTGGCCCCATGTTGCCATCATCTATCCCTATACGATTGCGGGATTTCTTCTGGCACTCCTGGGGGCGAGGCACTTAAACATCCTGCAGCTTGGCGATGAGATGGCGAAAGGGCTGGGACTCCGGGTGGAACTCACGCGGCTTCTCATGACGGCGGTGGCGGCCCTTTTGGCGGCCAGCGCTGTGTCCGTGGCAGGGCTACTGGGGTTTGTGGGATTGATTGTGCCCCATGCGGCGAGGCTCATGATCGGCTCGGACTATCGCTTCCTCCTGCCTGCCTCTGCGCTTCTCGGCATGGCGGTGGTGATCTTCAGCGATACCTTTGCCCGCACTGCCTTCGCGCCCACGGAGCTTCCCGTGGGCATCATCATGGCGGTGCTGGGGGCGCCGTTTTTCCTGTTCCTGTTGAGAAGGGAGCTGTAGGGCATGCTTCTGGAAACGAGAAATCTCACAGTGACGATAGAGGGCAAGACCATATTGAAGGATCTTTCCATTCGCTTTGCGGAGGGGAAGCGCACGGCCATCATAGGGCCCAACGGGGCAGGGAAGTCCACCCTGCTTCGCGCATTGGCGGCATTGAATCTGGATTATCAGGGAGAAATTCTGCTGGATGGTGAGGATATCCGGAAAATGGGGAGAAAGAAGCTTTCCCAGAGGCTTGCCATCCTTCCCCAGAGCGTGCAGGCCCCGCCGGATACCACTGTGGAACGCCTTGTGGACTACGGCAGGTTTCCTTACCGCAGTTGGTTTCGTGGAAGTAATGCCAAAGAGGACAGGGAAGCCGTGGAATGGGCGCTTTCCGTGACGCGGCTGGAGGATTTCCGCCACAGGCAGGTCGTGTCCCTTTCCGGCGGCGAGAGGCAGCGTGCCTGGATTGCCATGGCGCTTGCCCAACGGCCGGAGGTTCTCCTGCTGGATGAGCCCACCACCTATCTGGATATTGCCCACCAGCTGGAGGTCATGCAGATTGTCCGCCAGCTTTACGAGAAGTACGGCATGACGGTCATCATGGTGCTCCACGATATCAATCATGCCCTGCAGTATGCGGATGAGATTGCCATTGTCAAGGACCATGGGATTTTTTCCCAGGGCTCCCCCAAGGAAATCATCACCGTGGACACACTGGCAAAGGTATTCGGGGTAAAGGCCGATATCTTCATCAACAGCGAAGGCGCGGCAATTCTTTCACCCATTTCCATCGTGCAGAAGGGATAGCGACATCAGCCAATTTGCGCCTGGTTATCAAGAATGGCCTCGATTGTTGATGGTAGGCCGGCTTTTGTGCTAAAATTCAGATATGGAAGCTGAATGAGTAGCCAATACAAAAGGAAAGATAGAGAGGTGACCGTTATGATGTCCATCACATTTGACATCGATGCCCTGGATGCAAAGCTGATACAGCAACAGGCGGCATCAAGCAATATGGATGTGTCTGATTTCGCAAGGGAAGCAACCATGAAGGCTGCAAGGAATGCCGCATATCTTGCAAAGATTGACAGGGGCATCAAGCAAATGCATGAGGGAACCGGCACAACCTTTACGGATGAAGAATTGAGGAAGCTGATATATGGCGACAACATTTGAGGATGATGCACTTTCAGACCTTATGTATTTTTCATATTCTCTCTTGCAAAGGTCATTATGAGGATTGAAATTACCCCATCAGCTACTTGTTTGATGATGGGGTATACTTTTTATAGGGGAACGTGAGTGGGAGAGTGTTTTGATTGAAATCAAGGGCCGCTTGTGGTATAGTTGAAGTAGACTGAATCATTGGAAAATAGATAGTGTAGGGGGAGTTTATTTATGGAAGAGTTCGAAAATGTTGCATTTCAGATCATTTCAGCGGTGGGGACGGCCCGCAGCACCTATATCCAGGCCATCCAGAAGGCCAAGGCGGGGGATTTCGATCGTGCGGAGGCACTCATTGAGGAGGGCAGCAAAATATTTTTGGAGGGGCATCATGCCCATGCCGTCTTGCTGCAGCAGGAGGCCAACAACACGACAAAACATCCCTTGCCCCTACTGATCATCCATGCGGAGGACCAGCTCATGAGCGCGGAGGCATTCAAGATCCTTGCCCAGGAATTCATTGATGTCTATAAGCGCATCGAGACATTGGAAAAGAAGGGTTGACGGCAGCTTTTTTGTGTGTTATAATCCTTCCGTGTTGAAAACAAGAAGAAGCCACCGCTTCTCACCTGCCGGCAAGAGCCGGTTGGGTTCATGACAGGGATTCTATGGGTGGCGTTATGCCGCCCTTTTTTATGTTATAGCGTAAGGAATGGAGTTCGGTTCAGTTATTTTAGGAGGTGTCTCTACTATTAGCAGGGAATCTTTGAGGATCAATGAGGAGATCCGAATCCGGGAGGTCCGGGTGACAAGCGCTACAGGTGAGCAGCTGGGCATCATGGCGACGCGGGATGCGCTTGCCATGGCCGAGGAACAGCATCTCGATCTCGTTGAGGTGGCGCCGAAGGCGAAGCCTCCTGTCTGCCGCATCATGGATTTTGGCAAGTATAGATATGAGCAGCAGAAACGGGAGAAAGAGGCAAAGAAGAAGCAGAAGGTCATCACCATCAAGGAAGTCAAGCTTCGCCCCAATATCGAGCAGCATGACTTTGATGTCAAATTGAAGAACGCCCTTCGCTTTGTCCAGGAGGGGAACAAGGTCAAGGTGACCATCATGTTCCGCGGGAGGGAGCTTTCCCATCCTGAGCTGGGCAAGGAGGTATTGGCTCGTGTGGCTGAAAAGCTGGGAGATCTGGTCTCCATTGAGCGCAATGCCAAACTGGAAGGCAAGAATATGACGATGATTCTCGCGCCAAAACCGCAGAAGTCGTCCAAACCCAAACAACAGACAGAATCCAAAGGAGGAAATAGCAATGCCGAAAATTAAGACGCGCAGAGCTGCAGCAAAACGCTTTACCGTGACGGGAAGTGGTGAATTCAAACGCAACAAGGCCTACAAGAGCCATATTCTGGAGAAGAAGACCCCGAAGCGCAAGAGGAACCTGCGCAAGGCGGCCATCGTGAATGCAGCGGAGTATGCCCGCGTCAAGCGGATGCTTCCCTATGCCTGATGTCATTTGATTTGTTAGGAGGAATGAGACATGCCAAGAGTTAAGTCCGGCGTGACTGCACATAGACGTCATAAAAAGATTTTGAAGCTGGCCAAGGGCTACAAGGGTGCCAAGAGCAAGCAGTTCAAGAAGGCCAATGAGACCGTAATGAAGGCTCTCTACTACGCACGCCGCGATCGCCGTGCGAAGAAGGGCGAGTTCCGTCGTCTCTGGATCACCCGCATCAATGCGGCTGCCCGCATCAACGGCATTTCCTATAGCCGTCTGGTCTGCGGTCTCACGAAGGCCGGTGTCGAGGTGAACCGCAAGATGCTGGCGGATCTTGCCGTCAACGATGCGGAAGCATTTGCCAAGCTCGTCGCCGTTGCAAAAGAGAATATCTGATGAATGTAGGGGACTGCTTCGGCAGTCTCCTTTTGGCATGGAGTAAGGAGAGCCATGGAGAGCAGGATCGAAAGTGCCGGAAATGGAAAAGTAAAACTTGCCGCATCCCTGCGGCAGCGCAAGCATCGGGAAAAGACAGGGTTTTTCCTCGCGGAGGGGGTGCGCCTTTGCGAGATGGCAGCGGCCTCGGGATGGAAGATCTCCTTTGGCCTCTATACGCCTTCCGTGGCAGGGGAAAAACGTGCAGGGGCCTTAATTGGGCGATTGAAAGGGCTTGGCTGCCTGCTTTATGAGGTTCCCGAGAATGTTTTTGCCAGGGCATCCTCCACGGAGTCTCCACAGGGAATCCTGCTCGTTGTCGAACAGAAGGGAATCTCCCTGGGAGAACTGAGATTGCCGGAAAAACCGTTTCTCATGGTCATGGACGGGATACAGGACCCTGGAAATGCAGGAACCATGATACGCCTTGCCGATGCAGCGGGGATGGATGGGGTCATCCTTCTGAAGGGTTCTGTGGATGTGTTTTCCGACAAGACCGTGCGGGCGACGATGGGTTCTGTTTTCCATCTTCCCATCTGCTCCAATACGGACAGGAATGCGTTCATGGAATTTGTCCGGGAAAAGGGCATCCGGCTCTATGCGACAACCCTGGATGAAGGGGCAAAGGTATGCTATGAGGCCGATCTTTCCGGCAGCATTGCCCTGGTTTTCGGCAACGAGGCCAATGGGGTATCCTCCGATATCCTCCGCATGGCAGAGGGGATGTACATTCCGATGTTCGGCAAGGCGGAATCCCTGAATGTGGCCACAGCAGCTTCCGCACTTGCTTATGAGGCTGTGCGCCAGAGAAGGTATCCTGGGGGATGGAGACGAGTTTGATTCTGTAATGGATGAGGTATCAGTTTCAATGGAAAAAGATGCGTTGAAGGTTTTGGAATACGATAAGATCAGGGAAATGCTGGAAGAGAGCGCCGGTTCTGCCCTGGGGAAGGAAAAGGCCAGGGGGCTTTCCCCCAGCAGTGATTTCTCCGAGGTGAGCCAGTGGATGGCAGAGACCGAGGAGGCCGTGCGCATCTATGCGGCATCTGCGCCCCCTCTGGGAGGGATTCGCGATATCCGTCCTTTGTTGAAGAAAGTGGGCATGGGGGCAGTGCTGGGAACCGGTGAGATTGTGGATGTCATGAGCACCATGTATGCCATGCGCAATGTCAAGCGTTTCTTCAAGGCGATGGAAACCGAGGCGCCCATGCTGAAGCAGTGGGCGCACAGCATCGAGATCCTTGGGCAGCTGGAGCGCAACCTGGAGAACGCCATAGATGAGCATGGTGTCCTGAGGGACGATGCCAGTGTGGAACTTCGCCGCATTCGCCGGGAGATGAGGACGGCACAGAACCGCATCAAGGAGCGCATCCATGGGGTGCTCCATTCCCAGGAGTACCAGAAACTCTTTCAGGAAGCCATCATCACCGTGCGGGATGAGAGGTATGTCATTCCCATCAAGCAGGAATATCGCTCCCAGTTCCCTGGCATTGTCCACGACCAGTCCGCCAGCGGCTCCACGCTTTTCATCGAGCCCATGGCCATCGTGGAACTCAACAATGACGTGAAGCAGCTGGCACTGGCAGAGCATCAGGAAGTCCAGCGCATCCTGCGTTCCCTGTCGGCGCAGATCGGCAAGCAGGGGGATATCCTTCTGGAGAATACCGGGATTCTCGGCGACATTGATTTTGTCTTTGCCAAGGCGCGTCTGGCCAGGGACATGCATGGCACTTTGCCCTTGCTGAACACGGAAGGGCGCACGCGGCTCAACAAGGCCCGTCATCCCCTTATCCCGGCGAATCGGGTGGTTCCCATTGACATTGCTCTGGGAGAGGACTATCGCATGCTTCTGGTGACAGGCCCGAACACAGGCGGGAAAACCGTAAGCATGAAAACCTTGGGGCTTCTGGTTCTCATGGCGCAGTCCGGCTGCTATATCCCTGCGGCCTCGGATTCGGAGGTTTCGGTTTATCATGACATCTATGCCGATATCGGTGACGAGCAGAGCATCGAGCAGAGCCTCAGCACATTCTCTTCCCATATGACCCATATCATTGATATTCTGGACAAGGTGGAAGCAGAGGATCTGCTCCTGCTGGACGAGCTGGGGGCGGGAACCGACCCGGAGGAGGGGGCGGCGCTTGCCACGGCGATCCTGGAGCGATTGCTGGAGATGGGAGCCAGCACGATTGCCACCACCCATTATTCCGCCCTCAAGTCCTTTGCCTATACCCAGCCGGGCATTGAGAATGCCTGCGTGGAGTTTGACATCGGCACACTCCGGCCCACCTATCGTCTGCTCATTGGCATTCCCGGCGCCAGCAATGCCTTTGCCATCAGCAAGCGTCTGGGGCTTCCGGATTCCCTGGTGCTGCGGGCAAAGCAGCTTGTCAAGGCAGATCATGCGCAGTTTGAGCACGTCATCAACGAACTGGAAAACGAGAAGATGATGTATGAGCAGCGCAATGCGGACATTTTGGAGCGTCAGCAGCGGGTGACCGCCATGGAACAGAAGCTGACGACGATGAAGGCGGAGCTTTCCAGGCAGAAGGGGGACATCATCCGCAAGGCCAAGGAACAGAGCGCGGCAATGGTGCGGCGCACGCGCCGCGAGTCCGAAGAGATCATCAAGGCCCTCAAGGAGCAGTTCGATGACCAGGGCGTGAAGAAGCGCCAGCAGGCCATGCAGGAGGCGAGGGAACGGCTCAACGATGCGGCGGACAGGGCGCATCCCGGCATCATGGCGCAAAAGGGTGTGGGGAAACGCATCGACCTGAAAGCATTGGAACCGGGGGATATTGTCTATGTGACGAAACTGGACCAGAGGGGAACGGTGCTTTCTGTCAGGGGAAAGGAGCTGGAGGTGCAGATCGGAAGCCTCAAGACGGTCATTTCGGCTTCCGTCTGCCGTTTTGTCGGAAAGGCTCCCAAGGAGGAGAAGGCTGCGACGGAAAAGAGCCGCCAGGCAGGCATGTCCTTGCAGAAGACCGCCACGATCCAGAGGGAAATCGACGTGCGGGGCCTCATGGTGAACGAGGCGGAAATGGTGGTGGGGAAATTCCTCGACGATGCCGTGATGGCAGGGCTCAGCCAGGTGCTCGTCATCCATGGAAAAGGGACGGGGGCGCTGCGCAAGGGCTTGCAGGACTATCTGAAGCATCACCGCAATGTCCTCCGCTACGCCTTTGCAGATATTACCGAGGGTGGAACGGGCGCAACGGTGGTGGATCTGAAATAAGGCTTCCTAAAAATTTATGGAAAATGCCTTGTCGATTGTGATATACTATGGAAGATATTGTAATGAGAAAGGACTTGTGGCGTGAAATGCGGCAGGCCTTGATTTGCTGGAGGTAGATGTATTTTGAAGTATATGACCGGTAATGAACTGCGCGAGGCATATCTGCAGTTCTTTGCAGAGAAAAAAGGGCATCTTCGCATGCCCAGCTTTTCCTTGATTCCCGAGAATGATCCGACGCTGCTGTTGATCGGGGCGGGCATGGCGCCGCTGAAGCCTTTTTTCACGGGAAAGGTGAAGCCCCCCCGCACCCGTGTGACCACGTGCCAGCGCTGCGTGCGTACGGGAGACATTGAGAATGTCGGGCGCACGGCGCGTCATCAGACCTACTTTGAGATGCTGGGGAACTTTTCCTTTGGCGACTACTTCAAGTCCGAGGCGATTCCCTGGGCATGGGAGTTCCTTACGGAAGTGGTGGAACTGCCGAAGGACAAGCTTTGGGTCAGCGTGTATCCAAAGGATGACGAGGCTGTGGAGATCTGGCTGCAGCAGCCGGGCTTCCCGAAGGACCACATCGTGAAGCTGGAGGACAATTTCTGGGAAATCGGCCCCGGTCCCTGCGGCCCGGACTCGGAAATCTATATCGACCTTGGAGAGGAGCGCGGCTGCGGCTCTCCTGACTGCAGTGTGGGCTGTGACTGTGACCGCTATCTTGAGATATGGAATCTCGTGTTCACCCAGTTCGACAAGCAGGAGGACGGGGAATACAAGCCCCTTGCCCACAAGAACATCGATACGGGCTGCGGCCTGGAGCGCCTTGCCTCTGTGGTGCAGAACAAGCGCACGAACTTTGAGACGGATCTGCTTTTCCCCATCATCGAGTATGCTTCGGGGATTTCCGGTGTGAAGTACGGGGAGGACGAGGAGAAGGACGTTTCCCTCAAGGTCATTGCCGACCATGCCCGCAGCATGGCCATCATGATCATGGATGGCATCCTGCCTTCCAATGAGGGCAGGGGCTATGTCCTGCGCCGCATCCTGCGCCGGGCAATCCGCCATGGCCGCATGCTGGGCATCAAGGACAAGTTCCTGGAGGGTGCCGTGGATGCCGTGGTCAAGATCTACAAGGATGCCTCCGATTTCCAGGAGCTCGTGAACCATCAGGATTACATCAAGAAAGTCATCCGCCTGGAGGAGGAGCGTTTCGCTGCGACCCTGGCGCAGGGCATGGATATGCTGAACAAGCATATCGAAGAGGTCAAGGCTGCCGGGAAGGAAGAGCTTTCCGGCGAGATCGGCTTCAAGCTTTACGATACCTATGGCTTCCCTTGGGAACTCACCGACGAGATTCTCCACGAGAACGGCCTGCTTCTTGACAAAGAAGGCTTTGACAAGGCCATGGACGAACAGCGTGAGCGCGCCCGCAGTGCACGTGCGGAGAACCAGCGTGTCGCTGTCCCGGATCTCAGTTCCATCGATACCAGCCAGCTCAGGATGGACAATACTGCCACGAAGGGGAAGGTTGTTGCCATTTGGAAGGAAGGAAAGCTGGTGGATGTGTTGGAGGATGGCGAGGAAGCAGGGGTCATCCTTGATGTCACGCCCTTCTATGCGGAAGGCGGCGGACAGGTTGGCGACTGCGGGCGTTTCATCAGCGAGTTCGGTCATATCCGGGTGGATACTGCCAAGAAGCTGCCCGATGGCACGGTTTATCATATTGCCTATGTGGAAGAGGGCATGCTGAAGGTTGGCGATGAGGTGGCCATCGAGGTGGACCAGGCCAGCAAGCTGGCTTCGGCCCGCAATCATACGGCCACGCATCTCTTGCAGGCTGCGCTTAAAAAGGTAGTCGGCGACCAGGTGAACCAGGCGGGTTCCCTTGTCACCCCCGAGCGTCTGCGGTTTGACTTCACGAATTTCGAGCCGGTCAGCCCGCAGCAGCTTGCGGATGTGGAGGAACTGGTCAACGAGGAAATCCTCAAAAGCGTGGATCTGGAAATTTCCCATATGTCCCTGGAAGAGGCAAAGGCAGCAGGCGCCATGGCTCTTTTTGGTGAGAAGTATGGTGATGTGGTGCGTGTCATCAAGGTTCCGGGGTTCAGCATGGAGCTCTGCGGCGGTTCCCATGTGAAGAATGTGGGGCAGATCGGCATGTTCAAGATCGTCAGCGAGACGGGCATTGCCTCCGGTGTGCGCCGCATCGAGGCGATTACGGGCAAGGCCGCCATCGAGCATGCAAACCATGAGATGAAGCTTTTGGAATACACGTCCTCCCTCCTGAAGGTCCGCAAGGAAGATGTTCCTGCACAGACGGAGAAGATGCTGGCCGCCCAGAAGGACATGCAGAAGCAGCTGGAGCAGGTTCAGGAGATGCGCGAAAAGGCAGATGCACAGAAGCTGCTCATGGCCGTGCAGGAAATCGGAGATACCCATTTCGTCTGCGGCAGGGCTGCGGCGAAGGATATGGATGAGCTCAGGAATATCGCTGATCTGACCTGCGGAAAACTGGAAAAGGGTATTGTCGTTCTGGCGGCTGTCGTGGATGGCAAGGTAAATCTTGTGGTCAAGGTGGAGAAATCCGTTGTGGGCATGGGAGTCCATGCCGGCAAGATCATCAAGGAGGTTGCCAAGGTCGTTGGCGGCGGCGGCGGCGGACGTCCTGATATGGCCCAGGCAGGAGGCAAGCAGCCGGAAAATCTTCCCCAGGCATTTGAGAAGGCGGGAGAGATGGTCCGTGCCCAGCTCGGCTGCTAGGGTGTGTTGAAATAAAATAGTATCCTTATGCCTACAGGGGGCGAATTGATTGGAAGTTGATATTTCCAAAAAAGTAACTTATTTTGTGAAATTTGGCCTTGTGGGGCTCATTGCCCTCGCTCTGCTTTGCTCGGTCGGTGTATGGTTCTATCAGCATCGCAACACCCATATGAAGGTATATGATGCCCAGGTGACCAGTACCATGGTGGGAGTCAAAACGAAGGCGAATGGCAGGATTGCCGAGATCAAGGTGGAAGATGGCGATCATGTTGAGGCGGGCACAGTCCTTGCCAGGATTGAAGTGAGCGTGACGGAGGAGCAGATCCAGCAGTTGCAGCAAAACCTGGAGCTTGCGCAGCGCAACCTGACGGAAATCCAAAAGGGGCAGACAATCACGGTGCCTGTGCCAAGCGCTGGTGTTGGAAGCAGCAATATAGAGGCCCAGGCGGAGTTGGAGAGAGCTGCTTCCCGTATGCAGCGCATGAACGAGCTTTTCGAGATGGGAGCGGTCAGCGCGGTGAAGCGTGACGAGGCAGCTGCCGAATATGCCGCTGCCCAGGCAGCCGCAGCATCTGCTCCAAGCATCCCGAGTGTCAGCTATCAGACGATGGTGCAGCCAAGCAACCCGGAAGTCATAAAGAATGCGGAAATCCAGGTTCGGCAGGCGGAAGCGGCACTGGAAAATGCCAAAAAGGATTCCCAGGCAACGGAGATCGTTGCTCCTGTTGCCGGTACCGTATACCTTGCAGATCTTGCGGAAAACAGTGAGGTCACAGCTGGCCAGACCATCATGAATATCGGTGATGCAGGGAATATCTGGGTGGAAGCCCGGGTGACGCCGGAACAGAAGGGCAGAATCCGGCTGGGGCAGTTTGCGGAATACAGCATTGAAGGCCGTAAGTTCCAGGGGACCGTGCAGGAAATCGAAACAGATGATGATGAGAATGCGGAAGGCATGGCGAATACGGAAGGAAGTGCGCCGACGGAGGATGACGGAAAATCCTTCGTGAAGATTTCCCTGCCGACAGAGGCTGCCCTTGAGTTGAAACCAGGGGTGAAGACTGTCGTGGAGTTTGCCGTGGATAATTGAAGGAAGATTAGCCTCGCGAAAGCGGGGCTTTCTTTTTGTTTTTTTGACTTTTACCTATTGACTTTTTCCCGAAAAGAGGTTATCCTAGAAACTGTAGTTAGCACTCAGGTCTAGTGAGTGCTAACAAATGAAATTCGTAAATCATTCAATAGGAGGAAGATAAACATGATTAAGCCATTGGGCGAAAGAGTTGTCATTGAAGTTTCTGAAGGCGATGTAAAGACGGCCAGCGGCATTGTGCTGCCGGACACGGCAAAGGAGAAGCCCCAGAAGGGCGTTGTCGTGGCTGTGGGTTCGGGCAAGATGCTGGACAATGGCCAGCGTGCCGCCATGGAAGTCAAGGCTGGTGACAATATCCTCTTCTCCAAGTATTCCGGCACGGAAGTGAAGGTGGATGACAAGGAATACCTCGTTATCCGCGAGAGCGATATCCTTGCAATCCTGTAAGAAACATCAGTAAGGTAGTTCCTGAGATAGAATTTGGAGGCTTAAGAAATGGCAAAAGAGATTTTGTTTGATGAAGACGCACGCCGCGCTCTTGGCCGCGGTGTCGATGCACTTGCAAATGCAGTAAAGGTTACCCTTGGCCCGAAAGGTCGCAATGTGGTTCTTGACAAGAAGTTCGGCGCACCGACCATCACCAACGATGGTGTTACCATCGCTCGTGATATCGAGCTTGAGGATCCCTTCGAGAATATGGGCGCGCAGCTCGTAAAGGAAGTTGCCACCAAGACCAACGATATTGCCGGTGACGGCACGACGACGGCTACGCTCCTCGCACAGGCCATGATCCATGAGGGCATGCGCAACGTGGTTGCCGGTGCGAACCCGATGATCGTCAAGAAGGGCATCGAGACGGCTGTGGATGCTCTCGTTGAGGAAATCAAGGCGAAGAGCAAGAAGGTCGAGGGCGAGGCTGATATCGCACAGGTTGCCACGATTTCTTCCTCGGATGAGGAGATCGGCAAGCTGATTGCCGAGGCCATGGAGAAGGTCGGCAAGGATGGCGTTATCACTGTGGAGGAGTCCAAGTCCATGACGACGAATCTTTCTGTCGTGGAAGGCATGCAGTTCGATCGTGGCTACATCTCTCCGTACATGGTAACGGATACGGACAAGATGGAGGCTGTCATGGAGGATCCCTACATCCTCATCACGGATCGCAAGATTTCCGCGGTTGCCGACATCCTGCCTGTTCTTGAGCAGGTCGTGAAGCAGGGCAAGCAGCTCGTTGTCATCGCAGAGGATCTCGATGGCGAGGCTCTTGCTACTATCGTTGTGAACAAGCTCCGCGGCACCTTCAAGGCTCTTGCTGTAAAGGCTCCGGGCTTTGGTGACCGCCGCAAGGCAATGCTGGAGGATATCGCTATTCTCACGGGCGGCAATGTGATCAGCGAAGAGCTGGGCCGCAAGCTGGACAGCGTTACACTGGATGACCTCGGCCGTGCCCGTCAGGTCCGTTCCTCGAAGGAGGAGACGACCATTGTGGATGGCGTTGGTGACAAGAAGGAAATCGAGGCTCGCGTAAGCCAGATCAAGAAGCAGATCGAGGAGACCACTTCTGACTTCGACAAGGAGAAGCTGCAGGAGCGTCTTGCGAAACTGGCCGGCGGCGTAGCTGTCATCGAAATCGGCGCTGCCACGGAAGTGGAGATGAAAGAGAAGAAGTACCGCATCGAGGATGCCCTGAACGCTACCCGCGCTGCGGTTGAGGAAGGCATCGTTGCCGGCGGCGGCACGACCTTCATCGATATCCTGCCGACCCTCGACAAGCTCAATGTGGAGGGCGACGTGAAGGTTGGCGTGAACATCGTAAAGCGCGCCATTGAGGAGCCGGTCCGCCAGATTGCGAACAATGCAGGCCTGGAGGGTTCCGTTGTTGTCGAGGCTGTCAAGAAGGCCGGAGATGGTGTGGGCTTCAATGCTGTCACGAACGAATATGTTGACATGATCAAGGCCGGTATCGTTGATCCTGCAAAGGTGACGCGCTCCGCATTGCAGAATGCAGCTTCCATTGCTTCCATGGTTCTCACCACGGAGACTTTGGTTGCCGACAAGCCCGAGAAGGAGCCTGTTGCTCCCATGGGCGCCCCTGGCATGGGCGGCGGAATGCCGGGCATGATGTAAAAAATAGAGCCAGACTGCGTAATCCCAGGAACTCCACGGAATTTTGGTGGGTTCCTGGGGTTTTTCTTGTTGGCAAAAATGGATGGATTGTGGTACAATTATGTGCAATTCGATGAGTCGGGGGTTGCTGTTGGCATCATGGGGCAAGGAGAATGTATGGGATGAAGAAGGAAAACGATGGCAGACAGGATTTGGCAAAGTCTGGTTGATGGCCTGTCATCATGTGTTGACGGGATTCATCCATATGCCTGGCTGGTCATGACGGTATTTGTTGCCTTTTTTTCTGTGATCATGAGGCCGATGGCGCTAGACGCTGCTGACTACTGGCGCAGGAGCGACATGACGCCCCAGGAACGGCAGGAGTCCTACGGGATGCCTTTTCAAGTGTCGAAGCCCCCGGCAGGCGTGAGGCATATCTTGAACCGTGAGCAGTTGCGATGGGTTTTGCTGCAGGAGATCCGCATGGATGCCATGAAGTCCTGCCTCAATCATGATAATGATGAAGCAGTGAGGGGATTTATGCGGATGGTGGATGATTACAATGCGCACGGTGCAAGCTATCTGTGCGAAGCATCCGAACTGCGGGCTGCCCGGCGCGATATCGAGGAATATCAGGAAGAAATCCGTAAAAACGCCATTGCGGAGGCAGAAGCCATGGGATGGAATCTGCCTTTGCAGGACAAATGAGTTTTGTAGAAAGAAGAGGGTTTGTATGAAGAAATTATGTGTGGCTCTGCTTGCTGTCTTTTGTGCACTCGTCATGACGGTGCCGGTTGCGCAGGCGGCAGAAACGAAGGTGCAGCTGCATGATTCCCTGTCCCTGGATGAATTCGTCGCGGACTATAACAAGGCAGCCGAGTATCCTGTGGCAGATTATTCCAGCCACAGCACGCGGGGAGACTATGAGGCATATGTCGCCGTCATGGACCAGGACAATATCATGCTCATCAACACCAATGCTGCGGGGTTGATTTCGAACATCATCCTCATGCATCGGGGGGATATTTCCGAGGAAGACCAGAAAAAACTCCTGTCCATATTTGTGGGCATGAATGTTGCGTTGGGCTATCCGGCTACGGATGAGGGGATGCTCTTTATGGTGGAGGCATTCAATCGGCTGGATATCACCTCTCCGGAGGTCATGGCATCCATGCTGGAGCGCACGGATATCCATCGGGACTATACCTTCCTGAAGTCGGAAAATCCGGCACAGCAGGCACATCTTATCCTTGTGGAGGCTGTTGTGGAATGAGGGACGTATGGAAGTCCATCAAATGGATCGATGGGCTTATTCTCGGTATGGCAATCTGGATTCTGGTGGGCATTGACTTTCAGGATATGTCAACCATGGACCAGGTATATCTTGTGACGTTTACCATCTGGATTGTCCTGTTTGTGCTGCGCTTGTTTATCGTGTACAGGAAAACGCGACAGGATGGTGGTGTATAGCTGCTTTTTCGACAAGAGGCAAGTTGTTTTGTTGGATAGGGGTTGTTTGTTTTGTCAAGTAAGTTGTTCCGGCTGCTGGCTTTTGTGGCATTGATTCTCTGCATGACCGTATCGGAAGGTTTTGCCGCCAGTCAGCCAATGCATAAGCTGAATTATTTTCAGACCAGCACGATACAGAAGGATGGGCAGGACGTGCTGCTCATCGAGATCGGCATGAACAAGGATGGATTGGAATATGATGTTCTGGTCAAGCCGTACATGCAGAATCGGCTGATCATCAATCTCCAGCACACGAGCCCGGGGAAGATTGACCGGGATATTTCATTGAAGAGCGATCTGGCAAAACGTGTAAAGATACAGGAAGTGGAAACAGGTCGTACACAGATCAGCATTGACCTGGCACATGCGGCAGTGGAAGGCACTTCCTACAATGTCTACACGCTTCCGGAGGATCGCAAGGCAAAGAAGCCCTACCGCCTGGTTATAGAAGTCATGCCGTCTGCGGCTGTTGCTGATGATAAGGTGGAAGGCGTCAAGGGACATGCCATTGTTCTGGACCCGGGACATGGGGGCAGTGATTCAGGGGCGATTGGCCCCGATGGTGTGACGGAAAAAGAGGTCACCCTGGCGGTGTCGAAAAAAGTGCAGGCGCTTCTGCAGGCGGGGGGGGGCCGTGTGATTATGACACGGGAGACCGACCGGGATGTCTATGGCATCAACGCCACGGACACCCAGGAATTGCAGGCGAGGGTAAATGTGGCACTCTATGCCCCGGAGTCGGAAATCTTTGTCAGCATCCATTGCAATGCCTTTTCTAATCCGGCTGCCCATGGAATGGAAACCTACTATTATGACGGATCCTATCGTGGGCAGCGCTTGGCGACGCTTCTCAATGAGGAACTGGCGGCGGAGGGCGGCCTGTTCAACCGCGGAGTGAAGACGGCGAATTTCTACGTCATAAAGCATACCAATGTCCCGGCTTCCCTCATAGAACTGGGATTCATCACGAACTATCAGGAAGAGCACCTGTTAATGGACGATGCATATCAGGATAAGCTGGCTTTGGCGGTTGCCAAGGCAATCGGGCGTTATTTTCAGGAATAGCAGGGAACAGGAGATGTAATCCAAATGAAATTGAAAAAGTATATTCTTTGCATGCTTGCTCTCGCAATCCTTCTCGTGGCAGGAGGCTGCGACCCCCAGGGCGAGAAGCAGACACCTTCCTCTTCCTCTTCGTCATCCTCTTCGTCTGCAGTGAGCTCCTCCGGGAGTTCGGCTTCTTCCGGCAGCAGCGCATCGACGGGTGCGAAGCCGGTTGAGACCAAAGAGCTGACGGTCAAGGTATACTATCCGAATGACGAGGGGGAACGTCTGGTGGCGGTTTCCCGCAAGGTGAAAGTATCCGATGGAACGGATAAGTATACGGCGGCCTTGAAATCCCTTATGGAGGGAACAAAGGAGCAGGGGCAGAGCACCATTATCCCCCGGCAGGTAAAGCTCAGGAGTGTCAAGGTGAAGGATGGTGTTGCGACCGTCGATTTCTCCGGTGATATCATCAAGCATTTTGTGGGAGGGTCTACCGGCGAGGAAATGCTGGTCGGATCGGTGGTAAACACGCTTACGGAATTCCCTGAGGTGACCTCCGTGCGGATCCTCATTGACGGGAATCCGGTGGAAAGTCTTGCAGGTCATATGGATCTCACCATGCCGATCAAGCGCATGGAATCCATTTTGCCGAAATAGGAAGAACCAGCAAGAAATCATTGCACAATCCTATTAGAAACACAGCGAAACCCTTGTGCTTCGCTGTGTTTTATGGTATGATGAACTTTGTATGGCATATCAGGCGCGGATCGATGTTTCCAGTAAGGAACTGTGCGAAAATAATCACTGTAGTATGCGCCGGATGAATTCGCAAGGACAAGGCGGAGGAGTGAGTCATAGCGGGGCTATGTCGAACGACGACAACGTAGTCATGGCGAATTCAGACAAGCAGAATGAAGTGATTATTGATGCATAGTTCCTAAGTCGGCATGCGTGACAAGAGATAAAACAGGAGGTCATTTCAGACAATGAAAGTTTCGGCAGAGAAAATAGAAAACCAGCAGGTTGTGCTCACCATTGAGGTTGAGGCAGCGGAAGTAAACAAGGCAGAAGACCGTGCTTGCAAGCGCATTGCCGGGCGGGTGAACATTCCAGGATTCCGCAAGGGCAAGGCTCCAAAGAAGGTTGTTGAGGGTCATGTGGGCAAGGAATACATCATGGATGAGGCATTTGACCTCATCTATCCGAAGGCATTTGCGGATGCACTGAAGGAGCAGGAACTTGAGCCGGTAACGCGTCCGGATGTGGATGTTGTGACCCTTGAGAGCGGCAAGGACCTTGTTTTCAAGGTGACCTTTACGAATCGTCCCGAGGTGACCCTTGGTGAATACAAGGGTCTCAATGTGGAGAAGAAGGTCGCCGAGATAAAGGACGAGGATGTTGACAAGCAGCTTTCGAATTTCCAGGACCGCCAGGGCAAGCTGGTGGATGTTCCCGAGGGGACGGCTGTTTCCGATGGTGATTTCACTACGCTGGACTTTAAGGGATTCGTTGACAATGAGCCCTTCGAGGGCGGCGAAGGCAAGGATTATCCCTTGCAGATCGGTTCCAAGAGCTTCATTCCCGGTTTCGAGGATCAGCTCATCGGCGCGAAGATTGGTGAGGAGAAGGAGATCAATGTGACCTTCCCCGAGGATTACCATGCCGAGGCTCTGGCAGGAAAGCCGGCTGTGTTCAAGTGCACGATTCGCAGCATCAAGCACAAGGAACTTCCGCCCATCGATGACGAATTGGCGAAGAAGGTCAGCACCTTCCAGACGCTGGAGGAGCTCAAGGCGGATATCCGCAAGAACCTGCAGGAGAATGCGGAGCGCGTGGCTGAAAACGAGCACAGGACCAAGGTCATCGAGATGGCAACGAACAATATCACGGTGGATATCCCCCCTGTGATGATCGATAACCGTGTGAATACTATGGTTCAGGAGATGGCCATGCGGATTGAGCAGCAGGGCCTGAATATGGAGCAGTATCTCCAGTATGCCGGTACGGATATTGCAAAGATTCGTGAGGAGTATCGGGAGACGGCAGAGAAGAACGTGAAGACGGACCTCATGCTGGAAGAGGTAGCCAAGGCAGAGAACATCAAGGTGGAGGCTGCAGACCTCGACGCAGAGGTTGCGGCAATGGCTGCTGCCTATGGGGCTACACCCAAGCAGGTCCGGAAGATCATCACGGAGCAGGGGCGCCTTGCAGACCTTACCTATACCGTGCTTCACAAGAAGACGATGCAGTTCATCATCGACCATATCGCCGGCTGAGCTATCTGCTTTCGATAACGGGGTGATTTTCATGAATTACGTACCAATGGTAGTAGAGCGTTCCAGTCGTGGGGAACGGGCATATGATATTTATTCCCGCCTTTTGAAAGACAGGATCATCATCCTCGGCGGCCCAATTGATGATAGTGTGGCAAATTCCATTGTGGCCCAGATGCTCTTTTTGGAATCCGAGGATCCGGACAAGGACATCTATCTTTACATCAACAGTCCCGGCGGGGTTGTAACGGCAGGACTTGCCATTTATGACACGATGCAGTACATCAAATCGGATGTTTCCACCATTTGTATCGGACAGGCAGCCAGCATGGGATCCCTGCTTTTGACTGCAGGGGCGAAGGGCAAGCGTTTTGCCCTGCCTTTGGCGCGCATTATGATTCATCAGCCCTTGGGCGGAGCACAGGGGCAATCGACGGATATCCAGATTCAGGCGAAGGAGATCCTGCGTCTGCGTGAAGTGGGAAATGATATCCTTGTCAAGCACACGGGGCAAAAGAGGGAGACCATCATTGCCGATACAGAGCGTGACAATTTCATGACGGCAGAGGATGCCAAGGCATACGGCCTCATCGATGAGGTCATAACCCGTCCGAAGAAAAGCAAGAAAGCGGACTCCAAGGACTGAGGGGTGATGTCATGTTGAAGTTTGGGGATGAAAAAGGACAACTGAAATGCTCTTTCTGCGGAAAGACACAGGAACAGGTACGCAAGCTTGTCGCAGGGCCTGGTGTCTATATCTGTGATGAGTGCATAGAACTCTGCAATGAGATCATTGAGGAGGAGTTCAGCGAGGACGTTGAGGTTGAACTGAAGGATGTCCCGAAACCGAAGGACATCCGGGCAATCCTGGACCAGTATGTCATTGGACAGGACGAGGCCAAGAAGACCCTCTCTGTGGCTGTCTATAACCATTACAAGCGCATCAATATGGGGACGGCGAAAACGGATGATGTGGAACTGCAGAAATCGAATATCTTGATGATTGGCCCCACGGGCAGCGGCAAGACGCTTCTGGCGCAGACTCTGGCCCGTATCCTCAACGTTCCCTTTGCCATTGCAGATGCGACTTCCCTGACGGAAGCAGGCTATGTGGGCGAGGATGTGGAGAATATACTTCTCAAGATCATTCAGGCAGCCGATTATGATGTGGAGAAAGCGGAACGCGGTATCATCTACATTGACGAGATTGACAAGATTGCCCGGAAATCGGAGAATCCTTCCATTACGCGGGATGTTTCCGGCGAGGGTGTCCAGCAGGCGCTCCTGAAGATTTTGGAGGGGACGACTGCCTCCGTGCCGCCCCAGGGCGGACGCAAGCACCCCCATCAGGAACTCATCCAGATCGACACCACGAATATCCTCTTTATCTGCGGCGGTGCCTTTGATGGCATCGAGAAGATCATTGAATCCCGTCTTGGCGAGAAGCAGATGGGGTTCGGCGCTACGGTCACTTCCCGGAAAAATCGGAACATCGGTGAGGTTTTGCGGCAGGTGATGCCGGAGGATCTGCTGAAGAACGGATTGATACCGGAGTTCATTGGCCGTCTGCCCGTGGTGGTCACTCTTGACGCACTGGATGAGGCAGCACTGGTGAGCATTCTCACCCAGCCGAAGAATGCTCTGGTCAAGCAGTACCGGAAGCTTCTGGAGATGGATGGGGTCAAGCTTTCCTTTGAGGAGGAAGCGCTCCAGCTGATTGCCAAGGAAGCATTGAAGAGGAAGACCGGTGCCAGAGGGCTTCGGTCCATTCTGGAAAAGATTATGCGAAATGTTATGTACGATGTTCCTTCTGCTGAAGATGTGACTTCCTGTTTGGTGACGAAGGAGACCATTACGGAGAAGAAAGATCCGGTTCTCACCGTTGAGAAAAAGAAAGCAAAGAAGGTCATGAGCAGCAGGGAAGTATCTGCATAACAGGTTTTTGCAGCAATTTGTTAATGTTAGGGCGTTGCCGTAGAGCAGCGCCTTATTTATGAATTAGGAGGAAAAACATTATGGCAGATGTCCGTACACTGCCTCTTCTGCCCCTGCGCGGGATGATGGTATTTCCCTATATGATTATCCACCTGGATGTCGGGCGTGAGCGTTCCGTGGCTGCCCTGGAGGAAGCAATGGTGAATGACCGGCAGGTTGTGGTGACGGCCCAGAAGGATGCGGAAGTTGACGAGCCGGCAAGGGAAGAACTTTACGATGTCGGGACTGTGGTGGAGATCCGCCAGGTGTTGAAGTTGCCCGGCGGGACCGTGCGTGTTCTCGTGGAAGGCCTTCATAGGGCGCTTATCATGGATTATCGGGAATTGGATAATCATGCGGAAGTGGATGTGCAGGAATACCAGGACGAGATTGACGATTCCATGAAGATGGAGGCCCTGACCCGGGCAGTGGTCCATCAGTTTGAGGAATGGGTGCGTCTTAGCAAGAAAATACCTGCGGAGACCTTTGTTTCCGTGGCAATTCTGGATGATGCAGGACGCCTCTCGGATCTGATTGCCAGCCATCTGAACCTGAAGCTTGAGGTGAAGCAGGAACTCCTTTCCCGCATCGATCTGAAAGAGCGCATGGAAAAGCTCTATGAGGTTTTGACCAGGGAACTTGAGATCCTTGAGATTGAGCGCAAGATTGGCAACAGGGTGCGCAAGCAGATGGAGAAGATCCAGAAGGATTATTATCTTCGTGAGCAGATCAAGGCCATCCATAAGGAACTCGGTGATGAGGAAGACAAGGAAGCGGAAATCGAGGGATATCGCAAGAAGCTTTCAGAAGGCGGCTACCCGGAGGCGGTGGTGAAGGTCATCGAGAAGGAGCTTCATCGTATGGAGCTGATGTCCGGCATGTCACCGGAGCTTACGGTTGTCCGGACCTATCTGGACTGGCTCATCGAGCTTCCTTGGGAGAAGATGTCTGAGGACAATGTGGACATCGCCTCTGCGGAAAAGATCCTGGAACGGGATCACTATGGGCTGAAGAAGGTAAAGGAGCGCATCCTGGAATATCTGGCAGTGCATCAGCTCACAAAGGACAAGAGCGCACCGATCTTATGCCTTGTGGGACCGCCCGGTGTGGGCAAGACATCCCTGGCAAGCTCCGTTGCGCGGGCAACGGGAAGGAAATTTGTTCGCGCCTCTCTGGGCGGCATACGGGATGAGGCAGAGATCCGCGGCCATCGCCGCACTTACATTGGGGCGATGCCGGGGCGTGTCATTGAGGGAATCCGCAATGTGGGGACAAAGAATCCGGTCTTCCTTCTCGATGAGGTGGACAAACTGACGATGTCCTACAATGGGGATCCTTCTGCTGCCTTGCTGGAAGTTCTGGACCCGGCACAGAATTCCACCTTCAGCGATCATTATGTTGAGCTTCCCTTTGATCTTTCCAAGGTTCTTTGGATTGTCACGGCGAACAATATGGGGAACATTCCCCGTCCCCTTCGGGACAGGATGGAAATCATCACATTGTCCAGTTACACCGAGGTGGAGAAGTACGAGATCGCCAAGCGGTATCTTGTGCCGCGCCAGCGTGAGAAGAACGGTCTGAAGGCGAAAGATATCCATTTTGGTGCCGGTGTCCTGCAGAAAATCATTGCCGAGTATACCAGGGAAGCGGGTGTGCGCGAGCTGGAACGTGTCATCGGACATGTCTGCCGCAAGGCAGCCCGGCAGATCGTGGAAGGCAAGGCCGAGGTGGTAAAGGTCTCGAAGAGCAATCTGGTGGATTTTTTGGAGAAGCCCAAATATCTCGGGAAAAAGGCAGAAAAGAAACCGCAGGTTGGCGTTGCGACAGGCATGGCATGGACAGAGGTGGGAGGGGATATCCTTCCCACGGAGGCCACTGTGCTCAAGGGGAAAGGAAAACTCATCCTCACGGGGCAGCTTGGGGATGTCATGCAGGAATCCGCACGGGCAGGTCTTTCCTATGTGCGGAGCCGTGCCGACGAATTCAAGCTGGAGGAGGATTTCTATGAGAAATACGACCTCCATATCCATCTGCCGGAAGGCGCAATCCCCAAGGACGGCCCTTCCGCCGGGATTACCATGGCCACGGCGATGATCTCAGCCCTGACAAAGAAAAAAGTGCGCAGCGATGTGGCCATGACGGGTGAGATTACTCTGAGGGGCAATGTCCTGCCCATCGGCGGCCTCAAGGAAAAGGTTTTGGCGGCTTATCGCGAGGGAATGCACACCATTGTCCTTCCCAAGGAAAATGAGCGGGATATCGAGGAAATTCCTGAATTCGTCCGCGAGAAGCTGGAGTTTGTTCCCGTTGAGAACATGGATGAGGTTTTGGCGGTTGTATTGACAAAGCGATGATGTTGCATATGGGGCTGCTGATGTTGGGTAGCCCTATTTTCATGGAAAGGATAATCTATGGAAGAGCGTGTGATCATAACGCAGGGGAGGTACATCGCCTCTGCGGTGAAGAAGGAGCAGTATCCGGACGGGGGGCTGCCGGAAATTGTCTTCATGGGGCGTTCCAACGTGGGGAAATCATCCCTGATCAATTCCCTGACCCGGGTGAAGAATCTTGCCCGTGTTTCCTCGCAACCGGGCAAGACGCAGACCATCAATTTCTATGAGGTGGGGGCGAAGGTTCTTCCGGAGGAGGAGCGGAAGTCCTTTTATCTCGTGGACCTTCCCGGATACGGCTATGCCAAGACGGGAAAGGAACGGCGCAAGATATGGGCGAAGTTTATTGAGGAATATCTTCTGGAAGCCCAGGAGCTCCGCTTTGTGTGCCAGCTCATCGACATCCGCCATGAGCCGATGGCCTCGGATGTGGAGATGTTCCAATGGCTGGTCGGTCATAATATTCCTGTGCTCATTGTGGCCACCAAGGCGGACAAGATTGGAAAGAATGCCCGCCAGAAGCAGATTGCCCGGATAAAGAAGAGTCTGGAGGTTCAGGAACTTTCTGTGCTGCCATATTCCTCCTTAAAAAATGAAGGTCGTTCAGATTTACTTGACGTAATAGCGGAAAGTTTGGTAAAATAAGATAGAAAAGTGAACCGGCTTCAGGAAACTACTTTCATATTTTAGGAGATGGAGAAATTGACAGCGCTCTCAGCATTTGACAAGGCACTCTTGAACGTTTTGCAGGGCAACCTGCCTCTTTGCAGCCATCCTTTTGCTGCCCTGGCAGAGCAACTGGGCACCGATGAGGATACTGTATTGGACAGGTTGCGCACCTTGAAGAAAGAAGGGTATCTCCGCCGTATCGGCACCTTCTTCGATTCGAACCGTTTGGGCTACCGGGGAACGCTGGTGGCGCTTCAGGTGTCGCCGGAGCATATGGCTCCTGTGGCAAAGGCCATCAACCTCTATCCGGGCGCAACACATAATTATGAGAGGGAAGGGCGCTACAATCTCTGGTTTACCCTGCTGTCTCCGGATCTGGAGCATGAGGAGCGCGTCCTTGACGAGATACGGGCATTGCCTGGTGTGGATGACATGCTGAATCTCAAGGCAAAGAAAAAGTACAAGATCAATGTTCAGTTTCGGCTGAGGTAGGTGATCCGTTGGTGGAGATGAAGGATCTCAGTGAATTGGACAAGCGTATCGTTCGGGCATTGCAGGGGGATTTTCCTTTGGTGGAGGAGCCCTACAAGGTATTGGCGGAACGGGTCGGGATTTCCGAGGAAGAATTCCTGGAGCGCGTGAAGGCCTTATCAGAAGGAAAGTGTATCCGAAAGATGGGAGCGGTTCTTCGGCACAGGGAAGTCGGATTTTCCTCGAATGTCCTGTGCGCATGGGAGGTTCCGGAAGGCCAACTGGAGCAGGTGGCGCTGAAGATGAGCGCCCATCCCGCGGTTTCCCATTGCTATGACCGGAATACTGCACCGGGATGGCCTTACAACCTTTACACGATGATTCATGGCCACAGCCGGGAGGAATGCGAGAAGATTGCTGATATGCTGGGGAAGGCGAACGGCATCACGAATCGCATGATGCTATATTCGAAGAAGGAATGGAAGAAGACAAGTATGAAATATTTCTGTGAATCATGAGATTTGGCACGCTATGAGAGGAGTCATGGCGTGTTTTTCTTTTCACTTGGTTCATTGTGTGTTAAAATGAAAGAAATCTTGGATCCAGAGGGGTGTTGTTTTTATGGTTGCAGAAAAAATGTATGAGCTTGGCACGAAAAAATCCACGATACGCACGATTTTCGAATTTGGGCGGAAGCGTGCCGCGGAAGTCGGGGAGGAAAATGTCTTTGATTTCAGCCTTGGCAATCCCAATGTCCCGACGCCGGAATTCGTGAAGCAGGCCGTGCTGGATATCCTTGGGGAGATGGAACCCAGCGCGATTCATGGCTATACGATTGCTCCCGGCAATCCCGAGGTGCGGGAAGTATTGGCGAAGAGCATCAATGAGCGTTTTGGCACGAATTTTGCGGGAAAGAACCTTTTCCTCACGGCAGGAGCCGCAGCAGCCATCACCATTTCTTTCAAGGCGCTTTGCGAACCGGGGGACGAGTTCATCGCCTTTGCTCCCTTTTTTCCGGAATACCGCTGCTTTGTGGAGTCCGTGGGAGGGAAGCTGGTTGTCGTTCCTGCAAAGCCGGAGGACTTCCAGATCGATTTTGCAGCCTTCGAGAAGTGCCTGACACCGCAGACAAAAGCCGTCATCGTCAATTCCCCGAACAATCCCAGTGGCGCGATTTATTCCGAGGAGACCATCAAGGGCTTGGCAGAAATCCTTCGGAAGAAGGAGCAGGAATACGGGCATCCGATCTTCATCATCTCCGATGAGCCCTACCGCGAGATTGCCTTTGAGGGATATACGGTGCCCTATGTGCCCAAATACTATGCGAATACACTGGTATGCTATTCCTACAGCAAGTCCTTCTCCCTGCCGGGAGAGCGCATCGGCTATATCGTGGTTCCCGATGAGATTGCTGATTTTGGAAAGGTCTATGGCGCAATTGCCGGGGCTGCCCGTGTGCTCACCCACGTCAATGCCCCTTCCCTCTGGCAGCTCGTGATTGCCCGCTGCGCCGGCCGTCCTTCGGATATCAGCACCTATGTGAAGAATGGGCAGCTTTTGTACCAGGGGCTCGTGGATGCCGGTTTCAAGTGCGTGAAACCCCAGGGTGCCTTTTATCTCTTCCCGCAGTCCCTGGAGCCGGATGATTACGCATTCTGTGAGCGGGCAAAGAAATACGATCTCCTGCTGGTTCCCGGCACGGATTTCGGCTGCCCCGGACATTTCCGCGTGGCCTATTGCATCAAGACGGAGACCATTGAACGTTCCCTTCCCTTGTTCAAGAAGTTGGCGGCGGAGTATGCAAAGTAAGCTTGCAATCCTTTCATGAAGCGCCTTCTTTGTATATTATAGAAAAACATTCCTGTAATTCTATTGCAAAAGATATGCCATTGGTAGTAAAATGAACGGGTATACATTGTGGAACCTGCAAATTGGAATGGCTCTCGAGGAGGACGCTCATGGAGAAACGCACCCAGACGAACCGGAAGCGGCAGGCATCAAAAAGCAGCGGCGGTACCGCGAAAAGGGTATTTCTTGGAATGATTGTGGTTGTGGTTGTCATGGTCACAGGCATTGGTTGTGGCTTTTTGACCGCCAGCATGAATACGAAGCCGGATATTGCAAACGATATACGGCCGCCGGCCACATCGACCATCTATGATATCAACGGCAATGAAATCGCCAATGTGCATGCGGCGGAGAACCGCATGCCGGTAAAGATTTCCCAGGTGCCGAAGGATCTGCAGAATGCCTTTGTCGCCGTTGAGGACAATCGTTTTTATGACCACATAGGAATCGATCCCAAGGGACTTCTGCGTGCGGTTTGGGCAAATATCAGCGACCGCACGATTTCCGAAGGCGGCTCCACGATTACCCAGCAGCTGGCGAAGAATGCCTATCTCACGCAGGATCGTACCCTGAAACGCAAGATACAGGAAATTTTTCTTGCACTGCAGCTGGAACGCCAGTATACGAAGCAGGAAATCCTGGAGCTGTATCTGAATCAGATCTATTTCGGGCAAGGCGCCTATGGAGTCCAGGCAGCTGCCAGGACGTATTTCAACAAGGATGTCGAGGATCTGACCCTCAATGAATGCGCCATGCTGGCGGGCATCCCCAAGAGCCCGAATTACTATTCCCCTCTCAACAACCTTCAGGCCGCGCAGGAGCGGAAAGGGGTTGTTCTGGACCAGATGGTGAAATACGGATATGTGAACCGTCAGGAAGCGGCAAAGGTCAAGCTCCAGGAAATGACTCTGGCGCAGCCGGTAAAGCAGAACACGAGCGGGGAATCCTATTTCATTGATTATGTGACACAGCTTCTCATTGAAAAATATGGAGCGGATGCTGTCTACAAGGACGGCCTCAAGATATATACCACCATTGATATGGATATGCAGCGTGCTGCTGAGGAGGCAATGCAGTTACTGCCTGACTATTCCACGGACAGCAATGGGATTGTGCAGCCCCAGGGGGCGCTTGTGGCAATCGATCCCCATAATGGCTACATCAAGGCGATGGTCGGGGGGCGCGGAACGGATCAGTTCAACCGTGCCACCATGGCGGAACGTCAGCCTGGGTCTGCTTTCAAGCCCTTTGTGTTTGCTGCGGCATTGGAAAACAAGTTCACGCCATCCACGATCATCGATGACAGTCCCGTGACGATTGACGATTGGGAGCCGCAGAATTACGACCGCAGTTTCCGCGGCAAGGTTTCCTTGCGCATGACGGCAGAGCAGTCCCTGAATGTGCCGACGGTCAAGATTGCCCAGAAACTTGGCATGGATAAGCCTATCTATTATGCGCAGGAAATGGGAATCAGTACCTTTGTTCTCGACGGCCCCCAGAATGATCGCAACTTGTCAACCGCTCTGGGCGGCTTGACGAAAGGCGTTACGCCACTGGAACTTACAAGTGCCTACGGGACATTTGCCAATAAGGGCGTGCATGTGTCCTCGGTTGCCATTGTGAAGGTGTTGGACCGGAACGGCAAGATATTGGAACAGGCACAACCGGAGCAGCGCAGCGTCATCAGCGAGGAAAGTGCCGAAGATCTGACGAGCATGCTCATGGGAGTCATCCTGCACGGCACGGGTACCCGTGCCAATATCAATCGTCCTGCAGCCGGAAAGACGGGAACGACGAGTGATTACCATGATGCATGGTTCGTCGGCTATACTCCGGATCTTGTTGCAGGTGTCTGGATTGGAAATGACGATAATACGAGCCTTGGAGGCATGGGGGGCGGAAATCAGCCGGCCCAGATATGGGGTGCATTCATGTCGAAGGCTCTTGCCAATGTCCCCGCAAGGGATTTCGATGGTGTGTCAGCACCGCGAGGGGCATCTATTGGGGAACTGGAGGATGACTCCGGAGGCAGGAGCGAAAGGCCTGGCAACAACCAGAAAACTGACGATGGGGACAAGAAGAATGACAAATCACAGAATCAGCAGCCCCAGCCTGCACCGACACCACAGGATACACCACAGAAAACTCAACAGGAAGTGCCTCCTGCACCAGTGACACCTGAACCGGCAGCACCGGCAGCACCGGCGCCTGCTGCGCCTTCGCCGGGCGGAGGGGTTTCCAAGGGCAGGGATTGATGAAGGAATGTGAAATCAAAGGAGCGAGTTTGTTGGCGAATGTTTTTGATACCTTGAAGGAGCGCGGCTTTATTGCGCAATGCACGAATGAGGAAGAACTGAGAAAGCTCTTCGATGAAGAGCAGGTTACCTTTTACATTGGCTTCGATCCCACGGCGGACAGCCTTCATGCAGGGCATTTCATTGCTCTCATGGCAATGGCGCACATGCAGCGCGCAGGGCATCGTCCCATCTGTCTTGTAGGCGGCGGCACGGGAACCGTGGGGGACCCTTCAGGGCGCACGGACATGCGGCAGGTGCTCACGGATGACATCATTGCCCATAATTGCGACTGCTTCCGGAAACAGATTGCCCGGTTCATTGATTTCAGCAACGACAGGGCCATCATGGTGGACAATGGGGACTGGCTCCGCAAGCTCAACTATATTGAGCTTTTGAGGGAAGTCGGGGCACAGTTCACTGTCAACCGCATGCTGTCGGCGGAATGCTATAAGCAGCGATGGGAAAAGGGGCTGACCTTCCTGGAGTTCAATTACATGGTCATGCAGGCCTATGACTTCCTTGAACTCAACCGCCGTTACGGCTGCAAGCTGCAGATGGGCGGAGATGACCAGTGGTCGAATATCATCGCAGGGGTTGAGCTTTGCCGCCGCAAGGAGAACAAGGCTGTCTACGGCCTGACGAACAAGCTCCTGACCAAGAGCGACGGCAAGAAGATGGGAAAGACAGCAGGAGGAGCGCTCTGGCTGGATGCAGAGAAGGTTTCCCCCTATGAGTTCTACCAGTATTGGCGCAATGTGGATGATGCAGACGTGGAGAAATGCCTGTCCCTGCTCACCTTCCTGCCCATGGACGAGGTTCGCCGCCTGGGTGCGCTTGAGGATCAGAAGATCAATGAGGCAAAGACGGTGCTTGCCTATGAGGTCACGAAGATCGTGCATGGTGAGGAAGAGGCTGACAAGGCAAAGAAAGCGGCAGAGACCATCTTTGGAGGACAGGGCAGTGCAGAGAATATGCCCACCTTCCAGGTCGGCGGCCAGGCCGTTGGCAGGAAGCTTCTCGATATCCTGGCGGAAAATGGCATGGTTGCCTCCAAGAGCGAGGGGCGCCGCCTTATCCAGCAGAGCGGCATAAGCCTCAATGACGGAAAGATCTCTGATGTGGATTACGTCATGCAGGAAAGTGATTTTGTGGATGGTGCAGCCATCCTCAAGAAGGGCAAGAAAAAGTTCTATAAATTGACGAAATAGATGACAGCGATAGTTTTATTTGGAGATAGGAGAGATTTTCTTTTATGTCAGGACATTCAAAATGGGCGAATATCAAGAGGAAGAAAGGTGCCAATGATGCAATCCGCGGCAAGATCACGACGAAGATCGGCCGCGAGATTACCATAGCCGTCCGCATGGGCGGCGCGGATCCCACGGGCAATATGCGCTTAAAATTGGCGCTTTCCAAGGCAAAGGCCAACAATATCCCGAAGGACAACATCAACCGTGCCATCCAGAAAGGGCTTGGCGCAACGGAGGGCAGCAACTACGAGGAGATTACCTATGAGGGTTATGGGCCCGGCGGTTCTGCCATCATGCTGGACATCCTCACGGACAACCGCAACCGCACGGCAGCAGATGTTCGTCATCTCTTTTCCCGTTTTGGCGGGAATCTCGGCGAAACGGGCTGCGTTGGCTGGATGTTCAAGCAGAAGGCGGTCTTCGTCGTGGAAAAGGAAACCTTTGGCGATGAGGACGCGCTCATGGATATCGTCCTGGAGGCTGGTGCTGAGGATATGCGCTCGGAGGATGATGTCTTTGAGATCACGGCAGAGCCTGCAGATTTTGATGCCATTGAAGCAGCCCTGGGAGAAAAGGGCATTGAGACAGCTTCGGCTGAGATCACCATGGTTCCTGACAACACGGTAAAGGTGGAGGGAAAGGACGCCGAAAAGCTGCAGAATCTCGTGGATGCGCTGGAAGAGAATGATGATGTCCAGAACGTCTATGGCAATTATGAGATGGATGAGGAAGAATGAGTCTTGCGGGCGGCCATATGGTCGCTCGTATTCTTGTATGGGAAGGGGTATGGGATGCTGGCGTTAGGGATTGACCCGGGGACTGCCATCTGCGGCTATGGTTTCGTGGAATCCGTGGGAAGCCGTCTGGTTCCCCATGCATACGGTGCCATCACCACAAGCCCCAAGGCGCGTATGGAAGACCGGCTCATGAAACTCTACGATGAACTCGATGGACTCATCAAGAAATATCAGCCGGATATCATGGGTGTGGAACAGCTTTTCTTCAACCGGAATGTGACGACAGCAATCCCCGTGGGGCAGGCCCGGGGAATCGTTCTTCTGGCGGCGGCAAAGAACCGGCTGGAGATCGTGGAGCGCACGCCGCTTCAGGTGAAGCAGTCTGTGACGGGATATGGCAAGGCAGACAAGCAGCAGATGATCTATATGGTGACGAAGCTTCTGCATCTTCCGGAAGCCCCCCATCCCGATGATGTGGCGGATGCTCTGGCGGTTGCCATATGCACGACCCATTGTATGAACAGTGTTGTCTGGCGCAATCAATTGGGCAGCGGATGAATGATAGGAGTTTGCGATGATAGGATATTTGCGTGGGCGTGTTGCCCATCTTTTTGCGGATTACTGTCTGCTCGATGTGCAGGGTGTTGGATATCGCGTCTTCATAGCCTCTTCTGCCCGAAGCCATCTGCACAAGGGGGAGGAAGCAGAGCTTTTCATTCATACAAGCGTGAGGGAGGATGCCATTCTCCTGTATGGATTTTACAGTCAGGAGGAATATGATGTCTTCCAGCTTCTGATTTCCGTTTCCGGCATCGGACCGAAGGTGGCTCTGGGAATGCTTTCTGCCATTTCCGTTGACAGCCTTTGCAAGGCCATCCATCAAAAGCAGTCCGCTGTCCTCACGAAACTGCCGGGAATCGGCAAGAAATCAGCGGAGCGCATCATTCTTGAGTTGAAGGACAAGGTGGCATGGGACGGAGGCACGGAAGAGGATTCCATATTGCCGGATGCAGTGGAAGCCGTTGGTGACGATATGGTTTCCGAGGCCATGGCAGCACTGGCATCTTTGGGCTATTCCCAGGCGGAGCTTGCACCTGTGCTGAGGAATGCAAAGGATTGCAGTTCCGTGCAGGATATCATTAAATTTGCATTGAAGCATTTGAACCGGTTTTAGGTGGTGATGGTTTTGGGGAATTTGGACACCGATACAGATGAGCGCATCATCGCCAGGGATGAGCAGAGCGCGGATGACTGGCAATACAGTCTGCGGCCGCGAAAACTTGCGGAGTATATCGGACAGGATAAGGTGAAGGAAAACCTGTCTGTGTTCGTTCAGGCAGCACTGGCAAGGGGGGAGGCTCTTGACCATGTGCTTCTCTACGGCCCGCCGGGGCTCGGAAAGACAACCTTGGCGGGCATCATTGCCAATGAATTGGGCGTGAATTTTCGCGTGACCTCCGGGCCTGCCATTGAACGGTCCGGGGATTTGGCGGCACTTCTCACGAACCTGCAGGACAGGGATGTGCTTTTCATTGACGAGATCCACCGTCTTTCCCGCAGCGTGGAGGAGATTCTCTATTCGGCAATGGAGGATTTTGCCCTGGATATCATCATCGGCAAGGGCCCAAGCGCCCGTTCCATCCGTTTGGATATCGCTCCCTTCACGCTGGTGGGAGCCACGACGAAGGCAGGGGCCTTGTCGCCGCCTCTGCGGGACCGCTTCGGGGTGATTTCCCGTCTGGAATACTACACGCCGGATGCCTTGGTGCATATCATCAAACGCGCTGCGGAAATCCTGAAGATTTCCATTGAGGAAAAGGGTGCGATGGAAATTGCGCGGCGCTCCCGCGGTACACCGCGCATCGCCAATCGCCTTTTGAAACGTGTGCGGGATTTTGCCCAGATCGAGGGGCAGGGCGTCATCACGGACGCCATCGCCGACAAGGCGCTTCGGATGCTGGAAGTGGACAAGGCCGGGCTGGATCATACGGACCGGCGCATGCTCGCTACCATGATCAAGAAATTTGCAGGGGGGCCTGTCGGCCTTGATACCTTGGCGGCAGCCATCAGCGAGGCCACGGATACCATTGAGGATGTTTACGAGCCCTATCTCATACAGTTGGGATTCATCAACCGCACGCCAAGGGGGCGTGTGGTGACAAGGGCGGGATATGAGCATATGGGCGTGCCCTGTCCCGATGATTCTTCGCCATATGCGCCTCTTGGCTTTTGAAACATAGGGAGACATCACGATGAAATTGTTGCTGCATATGTGCTGCGGGCCTTGTTCCTGCTATCCCGTAAAGAAATTGAGGGAGTCGGGCATTGAGCCTGTGGGATATTTCTTCAACCCCAATATCCATCCGTACAAGGAATGGGAACGGCGATTGCTGACGGCAAAAGAATTTGCGGAGAAAGTCCATATGGAACTGCATGCGGACGAAAATTACATGCTGCGTGATTTCCTGAAAAAAGCGCTGCCGGCAGAGGCGGTTCCCAATGGGAGATGCCGCATGTGCTATACCTGGCGTCTGGAGCAGACAGCGAAATTTGCGGCGGAGAATGGATTTGATGCATTCACTTCGACCCTGTTCTACAGCATTTATCAACAGCATGAGCTCATGAAAGAGACCTCGGAGTTCTTTGCCCGGAAATACGATGTGGCTTTCTACTATGAGGATTTTCGTCCCGGCTGGCAGGAAGGAATCGATATCAGCCATGAACTGGAGCTTTATCGGCAGCCCTATTGCGGCTGCATCTTTTCCGAGGAGGAGCGCTACAGCAAGGCGATAAGGAAGCAGCGCAGGAAGGAAGCGAAAGCGAAGAAGCGGGCACGCATGGAACTGGAAGCAAAAGCGGCTGCCATGGAAAGGATGGATTGATATGTCATTGCGTTCCATATTTGTTGCAGGAATGGCAGTTGTTTCTGTTTTTGCCTTCCTGCCCTTCGCCTGTGCTGCAGAGAATCAGAAAGGAAGCTGGCAGCCGGAGCTTCGCGTTGGGCTTTTCAGCGGGCAGAAGATGGTGAGCTTTCATGTGAACAGGGACTGCGATCTGTTCCTTTCCTCAAACAAGAAGAGCAAGGTTTCCGTGGGCAAGGGGGAGACTGTCACGGTGAATTTGTCCGGAAAGGGATTTCAGGTGAAGGGAAAGACCTTGTCCGGCGAACTGCTGGAACTCCGCACACCTGATCCGAGGGACATCAAGGATCTGGTCACGACGCTCAACGGGAAGCAATATCGTGGCGGCCTCCAGCTGCTCCAGCGGGGCGGAGGCATGACGGTGGTCAACATTCTTCCATCAGAGCAGTATTTGCGCGGGGTTCTTCCGGAGGAGATGCCCACCTCATGGCCAAGAGAGGCTGTGAAGGCTCAGGTTGTGGCGGCACGGACCTTTGCCCTCAAGAACAGGAAGCGCCATGAATCCGAGGGCTATGACCTTTGCAGCACCACCCATTGCCAGCTTTATACAGGCGTGGCCGAGGAAGACCCTGATGCGGATGCGGCCATCAAGGAAACCTATGGAGAGGTCCTTTTTTCCAAGCTGGACGGTGGATCCCTCATCGATGCTCCCTTTCATACGGATTCCGGCGGCATGACGGAAAACAGCGAGGAAGTGTGGGGGAATCCCTCGCCTTATCTTCGGGCGGCAAAGGAGCTGAAAACAGGAACACAGCCCTGGAGCAAGTCTGTTCCCCTTGATGTCTTCCAGTCGAAATTCGATATCGGCAGCATCAAGAAAATCGAGCTTTCTCCTTTGGAAATCGGGAAGAAGGCGAAGGACAGGACGACTTCCGGCAGGGTCAAGACCGTGCATATTGTGGGAAGCAAGGGAAGCAAGATCGTTTCCGGCACGGATATGCGTTCCCTCTTTGGATTGAAAAGCACACTGTTCTCCATGAAACTTAGCGGAAAACAGGTGACGTTTTCCGGGTTTGGATGGGGGCATGGTCTCGGTATGTCCCAATGGGGGGCCAAGGCTTTTGCGGAACGTGGCGACGACTATAAGAAAATACTCGCCCATTATTATCAAAATACGATGATCAAGAAACTTTACTGAGGTACGATGATGCTTTTATCTGATTTCGATTATGATTTGCCGGAGGAACTGATTGCCCAGACGCCGATCGAGCCGCGCAATGCCTCGCGGCTCATGGTGCTGGATCCCAGAAAAGAGACCATTCGCCACGAGCATTTCTATGATTTGGGGAAGTTTTTGGAGCCGGGGGACACGCTGATTTTCAATGATACCCGTGTCATGCCTGCAAGATTGATTGGACACAGGGAAGGAACCGGGGGCAAGGTGGAGATTTTTCTGCTGCGCCGCATCGATGGGACCCATTGGGAGACTCTGGCAAAACCCGGGAAAAAAGCCCAGATGGGCAATGTCATCGAATTTGGCGAAGAGCTTTCCTGCAGGATTACGGGCCATACGGATTTTGGCGGGCGCATTGTGGAATTCATGTTTCAGGGGGTGTTTGAGGAAATCCTGGACAGGCTCGGAGAGACACCTCTTCCTCCTTATATCCATGAGAAACTGGAAGACAGGGAACGCTACCAGACGGTATACAACAGGGAAGAAGGCTCGGCGGCAGCGCCTACCGCAGGCCTCCATTTCACGAAAGAGCAGATGGGGGACTTGGAAAACGCAGGCATCCATCTCGGTTTCGTGACGCTCCATGTGGGACTGGGAACCTTTCGCCCTGTCAATGTGGAGAACATTGAGGAGCATGTGATGCACAAGGAATATTATTCCATTTCCGATGAGACGGCAGATCTCATTCGCAGGACAAAAGCGGAGGGTCATCGTGTGGTTGCCGTGGGAACGACCTCCATTCGCACATTGGAATCCGCTGCCACCGGAAAAAATGAGATTTTCGGCGGCAGCGGCTGGACGGATATTTTCATCTATCCCGGCTATGAGTTCAAGATTGTCGATGCCATTGTCACGAATTTCCATCTGCCGAAATCCACCCTCATCATGCTGATCAGCGCCTTTGCCGGCAGGGAATTCATCTTGAAAGCGTATCGGGAAGCCGTGGAAAAAAGATATCGGTTTTTCTCTTTTGGGGATGCCATGTATTGCTCTTGTGCCCATTTTTGATTGACGTGCCTTTCACGATATGCTATACTTCATACAGTTCGTGTGTGTTGCGGACGAATCCGCGGCAGGGATGGCGAGTTCTCCGACGTCTTCTTCGCTGCTGGATATTATTGTATGATTTAGGAGGAAGAAACAATGTTGACACAGGAAGCAAAACAGGAAATCATCGCAAAGTATGCAGTTCATGAGGGTGACACGGGCTCCCCGGAGGTACAGATTGCCGTCTTGACGGCCCGGATTTCGTATCTCACGGAGCACCTCAAGGAGCACAAGAAGGATCATCATTCCCGTCGCGGCCTTCTGAAGATGGTAGGGCATAGGCGCCGCCTGCTCAGCTATCTCAGCAAGAAGGACATTGAACGTTACCGCGCGATCATTTCCAAACTGAATCTCCGTAAATAAGGGAAGTGCCCAGGCACTTCCTTGCAGAAAAGAAGCGGGCGGCTCCCGCTTCTTTTCATATAGAATAATAGGAATCTATGAGAATTTTTGGAGGAAACTATATGCACAGTTTTGAGATGCAGTTGGGTGGACGCACCTTGACCATCGAGAACGGCAAGATGGCGAAGCAGGCCAATGGCGCAGTTCTCGTGCGCTATGGCGATACGGTGGTGCTGGTGACGGCCACGGCTTCCGCAGAACCCAGGGAAGGGGTCGATTTCTTCCCGCTGACGGTTGATTATGAGGAAAAGATGTATGCGGTCGGCAAGATTCCCGGCGGCTTCATCAAGCGGGAGGGACGTCCCTCCAGTGATGCTGTTCTCTGCGCCCGTCTCATTGACCGCCCGATTCGCCCGCTGTTTCCCGAGGGTTTCCGGAATGATGTGCAGATTGTTGCCACGGTACTCTCCGTGGAGCAGGACAATGCGCCGGAACTGGCGGCGATGATTGGCGCCTCCTGCGTCCTGACGGTATCGGATATCCCCTTCATGGGGCCCATTGCCGGTGTGCGTGTGGGACGTGTGGATGATGCTTTTGTCATTAATCCCACGGAGGAACAGAGGGAGAAGTCCACGCTGAACCTTACGGTGGCGGGCTCCCACGATGCTGTCATGATGGTGGAAGCCGGTGCCAATGAGCTGCCCGAGGATGTCATCCTCGATGCCATTCTGTTCGGCCATGAGGAAATCAAGAAAATCGTTGAGTTCCAGCAGGAGATACAGTCTGTCTGCGGCAAGGAGAAGAGGGAAGTGAAACTCTTTACCGTTCCCGAGGAGCTGGAGAAGTCCATCCGCGAGTTTGCCGAGGCAAAGCTGGATGCGGCGACGCGCAATCCCGACAAGCTGGACCGCGATGCCCATATTACAGATGTCAAGGCGGAGACCATGGAGAAGTTCCTCGTGGACTATCCGGAGGCAGACAAGGAGATTGCCTATATCCTTCATAAGGTGGAGAAGGAGATTGTCCGTCGCATGATTACCCATGAGAAGATTCGTCCCGATGGGCGCGGTGTGGAGGAAGTCCGTCCCGTGAGCTGCGAGGTCGGGCTTTTGCCGCGGACCCATGGATCCGGGCTCTTTACCCGCGGGCAGACGCAGATATTGACGGTCACGACCCTGGGCGCGATTGGCGATGAGCAAATCATCGATGGGCTAGGCCCGGAGACGACGAAGCATTATCTCCATCATTACAATTTCCCCGGGTACAGTGTCGGCGAGGCTCGTCCCATGCGCAGCCCCGGCCGTCGTGAGATCGGCCATGGCGCGCTGGCGGAGCGGGCGCTCATTCCGGTGATTCCCTCCATCGAGGAATTCCCCTATACAGTCCGCCTCGTTTCCGAGGTCCTGGAGTCCAACGGTTCCAGTTCCATGGGAAGCGTTTGCGGCAGCACCCTTTCCCTGATGAACGCAGGTGTTCCCATCAAGCGCCCCGTTTCCGGCGTTGCCATGGGGCTTGTAAAGGATGGGGATGCCTATACCATTCTCACGGACATCCAGGGCATGGAGGATGCCCTGGGGGATATGGATTTCAAGGTGGCCGGCACGGAGCTCGGCGTCACGGCAATTCAGATGGATATCAAGGTGGCCGGCATCAGCCGGGAAATCCTGTCCTCGGCCTTGCAGCAGGCAAAGCGGGGGCGTGCCTTCATCCTCGGCAAGATGCTGGAGTGCATCTCGAAGCCTGCAGATGACCTTTCACCCTATGCGCCCCGCGTGGAAACCATTCAGATCAAGGTGGACAAGATCCGTGAGGTCATCGGTACCGGTGGCAAAGTGGTCAAGAAGATCATCGACGAGACCGGCGTGGATATCGATATCCATGAGGACGGGAATATCTTCATCACTTCTGCAGATGCGGAAGGCATGAAAAAAGCCCGCCAGATGATCGAGGACATCGTGCGGGAAGTTGAGGTTGGCGAGGTCTATACAGGGACTGTCACCCGCCTTATGAAGTTCGGTGCTTTTGTTGAGGTCCTGCCCGGCAAGGAAGGACTCTGCCATATTTCCCAGCTCGCAAAGCGGCGTGTGGAGAAGGTGGAGGACGTGGTGCAGGTCGGCGACCAGCTTGAGGTCAAGGTCGTGGAGATCGACGAAAAGGGCCGCATCAATGTGAGCCATAAAGCAGTGCTTTAAGACTATGCCTGGTCAAAGGCATTGATCAGGGTGTATTCTATGGAAGGCCGTCCGCCGGTGGAGTAATTCACACGGCTGACGGCTCTTTTTTGTTCGATGAGGTAGTTCATATATCGGCGGACCGTCACCTTGGAGAGCTTTGTCTCATGGGCAAGCTGGTCACAGGAAAGGTATTGTGACTGGTAATCCTCGGAATTCAGGCAGGAGGTGATGCGGTCCAGGGTTTGCTGCTGGATTCCTTTCTCCAGATCGGCGCAGGAGTGGGAAGGCATTTCCTGTTTCATATACATCAGGCGGTCGATGTCGGTCTGGGTATAGGAATCTTTTTCCTTGAAGGAGCGGCGCAGGAGGAATTTCTGCATTGCTTCCTGGAAACGCTCGTAAGTAAAGGGCTTGACGAGATAATCCACGATGCCCAAATGCAGTGCGCGTTCCACATCCTCGCCGTCATTGGCAGCGGTGATGAGGATGGCCTCAATGGTATTCCCGTGTTTCCGCAGCTCTGTCAGGATTTCCAAGCCGGAACAGTCAGGGATATAGACATCCAGCAGAAGGAGCTCTATGGCATTCTTTTTGAGGAAATCAAGGGCTTCCTGCCCGTTTCGGAAGATGGCAACGACATCCAGCCCCGGAGTTTTCATGGCAAAGGTCCGGTTGATGGATGCGACCATCATATCATCTTCAACAATTACAGTCTTTATCATTGGTTGTCCTCCCATCGGATGTTGCTTTGATATTGATTGTTATGGATGTTCCATCGCCCGGCTCGGAGTCGATCTGCAGGAATCCATTGTGTTTCCTGACAATTTCCTGGATGAGCCGCATCCCATAGCCATGCCCTGCTCCCTTGCTGGTATATGGTCCCTTGAGAAGCTGCTGTATCTGTTCCGGCAGCATGCCGCAGCCGGTGTCGTCCACGGTGATGGTCATTCCCTCTTTGTCTGCACGGATAAAGAGCTCAACCTGCCGTACCTCCGCCGTCTTGTCCATGGCTTCGAAAGCGTTTTCCACCAGGTTTCCGACGATGGTCACGATTTCCTTGGTGGAGAGGTAAGGATTATCCTGGGGCAGCTTGCTGTCCGGCCGGAAATAGAAATCAATGTTCATTTCGCAGGCGCGGTTGGCCTTTCCCAGAAGCAGCGCGGCCACGGTCTTGTCCTCGATGATCTGGAGGATGTGCTGGTCAGAGAGTTCCAGGGCCTTGTCGCTGAGGAAGGACATGGCCTGCTTTATCTCGCCCAGCTGGAGGAGGCCGTAAAGCACGTGCAGTTTGTTGCGGAATTCATGGGTGTTGGCGCGCAGGGCATCGATGATGTGGTTCATACCCGTCAGCTGTTCCGTCAGCTGCACGAACTCTGTCCGGTCCCTCAGGACCACCATGATGGCATCCGGTCCCTCCAGGGGATGCAGAGGGACGATGTGCACAAGAAAGGCATTCCCTTGCAGCTCCGCCATGTACCATGGGATTGGGCGGTTGGAGCGGAAGCCCTCCTCGATGCCCGGATACAAAGGAAAGTCCTCTGACAGGACATCTTCATTTACATAAATGCTCACCGATGCATTCTTGTAAAGGATCTCGTACTTCTGGTTGACGATGATGATGCCCTCGCTCAGGTTGTCCAGAAGCTCCCCACGCTGCAGGTACATCCTGGCAAAGGTGAGAGGATTGTAGCCCAGCAGGATATGACGGATGTTGCGGGAGATGCCCCATGCCAGAAGGATCCCGGCAAGGAGCACGATGACGAAGAAGCCAAGGACATGCTTGATGATCTGCGTTTGGTGCATTTCAATGTGCTTTGTGGAGGTGCTGGCCATGACAAAGCCGATGACCTCGCCATCTTCGTCCCATATGGCATGAAAGGCCCGTTTCTGCACATCGGGATCTCCGAGATGCGTGGTGATGTACTCGCTTTTTCCCGCCAAGGCATCCACTTCGTCGCCGCCGATAAAGTGTTCCCCGATATGGCCGGGATCCGGGTGGTAGAGACGGATGCTGTCCGTGTTTGCAACCACAAGGTAATCGATGCTGACGCCGCCGCGTTTCATGATGCCGTCCAGCCGTTCGCGAAGAGCCGGGGAAAAGGAACCGGCCTTCAGCCCCTGGATGATTTCCTGGTCATATGCCAGAATGTAGACCGTGCGGGACAGCGTCTGCTCCAGGGAGTCTTCCATCTGTTCCAGTTCCCTTGGCAGGATCAGCAAGACGGATAGTGCTGCAACGATGACTACCAGAAGGATGTAGGATGCCAGAAGTTTGGTCATGGCAGATCGCCTCCTTGGTATATGGTTCCTGGGCAAACCATAAATCAGTCCTATCAGACGTATAAAATAACATAAATAATTATATATAAAAAAGTTTATAAAATCAAGACGAAACTGTTTTTAATTTTTTTACCTTTTAAAGCGTTTCCTTATTTAAAAAAACTTTTCTTTTTGCGTCCCAAACTGTATTCTTTTATAGAGCATTGTGTATTGTTTTAATTCAATTATCTTTATCTGAAAAAGGAGAGCATGAAATGGAAAAAGTCTGTCAAAATTGGCCGGGAGAAGCCTTTGATGACACCTTGGTAAACCCGAACTCCTGGAAGGAATTCGAGGAAAATGCCAAGGCGGCGGCGGCTGAGATTTACCGTCTGCCTGACATGAAAGCTGCCAAGGCAAAGGTGGAGGAGCTTCTTCAGGAGCTGGAAGTAAACAAGACAGTAGCTGTGGGAGGCGATGAGTATCCCGCTCTTGCGAAGCTGTTCAGCGATTTGAAGGCAGAGGGCAAGGAGATATATACAGACAAGTTCGAGATTGCCGAGGAGGTTCCCACGGCGGATCTTGGCATTTCCACGGCAGAGTTCTGCATTGGCGAGACCGGCAGCCTTTGCGTGGATAATTACTCCTATGAGGCACGTGTCACGAGCATGATGCCTATCACGAATCTTGTATTCGTGAATGCCAATTACACGACAAAAGATGTGGATACGGCATTTCAGGTCATCTCCAAGGTGTTTGACAAGGGTTATATGGGCTTTGTCACCGGTCCTTCCCGTACGGCGGATATCGAGCGCGTACTGAGCCTTGGCGTGCATGGTCCGAACCGTCTCATCATCTTCGCGATGGAGAGCGGTCTGGAAAGGGGGAGTAACTGATGGCAGTAGAGCATCGTAACTTACATAATGAAATCAAGGAAAAATTACAGGACGATATTATGCAGGATGCCCTGTCCCGTTTTGCAGACCAGTATCCGGGAGCACGTCTGAAGTCTTATGAGAATGTAGAGAGCATCGATGCCTTGCGTGACAGGCTGCGTGACATGAAGCTCTATACTGCCGACCACATCGAGAAGGTGGCGGATGATTTCGAGGCTCAGATAAAGGCCCGTGGCGGCCAGGTTTATCGGGCAAAGGACGGCGATGATCTCAAGCAGTGTCTCCTGAAGATCTGCCAGGAGAACCATGTGCAGCGCATCGTCAAGTCGAAATCCATGGCAACAGAGGAAATTCACCTCAATAAATTCCTGGAAGCACAGGAAGTGGATGGACAGAAGCTTCATGTGCGTGAGACGGATCTTGGTGAGTGGATGCTGGCAGTGGCAGGGCAGAAGCCTTCTCACATGGTTATGCCCGCTATCCATCTCAATCGTCAGCAGTGCGCAAAGTTCTTCTCCAAGGAACTCCATGAGGAGATTCCCAGCGATATCCCCTTCATGATCCAGACGGCCCGCCGCATTCTGCGCGAGGAATTCATGACGGCCGACATGGGGATTACGGGAGCGAACTTCGGTATTGCCGAGAACGGTGCTATCGGCCTCGTGACCAATGAGGGCAATGCACGTCTCGTGACGACGTTGCCGCGTGTCCACGTGGTCATCATGGGCTATGAGAAGCTCATCCCGAAGATCGAGGATGCGGCAAAGATCGTCCGCCTTCTTCCGAGAAACGGCACCTGCCAGCGCATGACCAGCTACATGACCATGGTGGACGGTCCTACGGTTGTCATGCAGAAGGAAAATGGCAAGTGGGTTGAGAGCAAGCGCAAGCAGTACGTCATCCTTTTGGACAATGGCCGTCTGAAGGCAGCTCATGACCCGAAGATGAAGCAGGCGTTCCAGTGTGTGCGCTGCGCTTCCTGCCTCAATGTCTGCCCCATCTGGACTCTGGTAGGCGGACACGTTTATGGACATATCTATTCCGGTGGTATCGGTGCAATCCTTACGGGCCTTTTGGGCAACATGGAGGCATTTGGCCAGTTCAGCGATCTCTGCATTGGCTGCCGCAAGTGCGTTTCCATCTGCCCGGGCAAGGTGCCGATCCCCGATCTCATTGACGAACTGCGCGCCCGCTATGTGAAGCAGTATGGCATGGCGTTCCCGGAGAAGATTGCCTTCCGCAAGATTCTCACGAACCGCGGCATCTTCCATAAGTTGCTGCGCATCGGCTCCATGGCGCAGGCACCTGTCAAGTCCGGCAAGTTCATTCGTCATCTGCCCTTGTTCTTTGCGGGCATGACAAAGGGCAGGAGCCTTCCCGCCATCTCGGACAACCCGGTGCGTGACCGCATCAGCCGTCTTGCCAAGAACAACCCGTCGAATCCTGTGATGACGGCAGCGTTCTTTGCCGGCTGCAACATCGACTTCGTGTTCCCGGATACCGGCGAGTCGGTCATCAAGGTCCTGCAGGATCTCAACATTGCCGTGGTATTCCCGGAGGCACAGAGCTGCTGCGGAAAGCCCGCACTTGGCATGGGTGACCGCGAGTCCGGAAAGGCTGTGGCAAAGCAGAACATCGAGGCATTCGAGAAGGCCGGGGCAGATGTCATCATCAGCACGTGCCCGACCTGTGCAGAGACTCTGGAGAAGACCTATGCCGAGCTCTTCCAGGACGATGCAGAGTGGAGGACCCGCGCCGAGCTCTTTGGAGCAAAGGTTCGCGAGTTCACGAGCTTTGTGGCAGAGCAGTATGAGAAGGCTGGCCGCTTGAAGCCGACACCCGGCGGCGAGAAGATCACCTACCACGATTCCTGCCATATGCGCCGCGGCCTTGGTGTCTGGGAGCAGCCCAGAAAACTCCTTCAGGCAGCAAAGGGTCTGGAGTTCGTAGAGATGAAGAACTGCGACAAGTGCTGCGGAATGGCCGGCGCCTTCGGTATGAAGTACAGCGATATTTCCCTGCCGCTTCTCAACGAGAAGCTTACCAATATCAAGAACACGGGTGCTACGACTGTGGCTGTGGCTTGCCCTGCCTGCATGATGCAGATTGGCGGCGGCCTTGACCAGCAGATGCCCAATGTCAAGATCAAGCATGTTGCCGATATCCTTGCGGAAAGGCTTTGATCGCATGAATTAGTTGGCCGTGACGGTGCGGCAAAAGCCGCACCGTTCTTGAACTGAATAGAAGGGAGAGCAATGATGGAAATTCTGGTATGCATCAAACAGGTTCCAGGTTCCAACAAGGTGGAAGTTGATCCCGTAACGGGTGTGCTGAAGCGCAACAGCGCGGATGCAAAGATGAACCCTTACGATCTGTTCGCCTTGGAGACTGGGCTCAAGCTCCGGGAGGAGTATGGAGGGAACGTTAGTGTTCTGACCATGGGACCGCCTCAGGCAAAGGCTGTGCTTTACGAAGCATTCGCCATGGGCGCAGACAAGGGCGCGCTCATCACGGACCGCAAGTTTGGCGGCGCGGACGTGCTTGCCACGAGCTACACGCTTTCGCAGGGCATTCGGAAGTTCGGCAAGTTTGACCTCATCATCTGTGGCCTGCAGACCACAGACGGGGATACGGCCCAGGTCGGTCCCGAGGTTTCAGAGGCTTTGAACATCCCCTGCGTCTGCAATGTCCACAAAGTCGACAAGGTTGAGGATGGCAACATCATCGTGGACATGGAGATGTCGGAGGACATCGAAAAGCTGAAGGTTCCGTTCCCTTGCCTGATTACGGTGCAGAAGGACATTCTTGAGCCGCGCCTGCCTTCCTACAAGAAGAAGAAGGCAACGGCAGACCGTGGGATCGATCAGTACACCTTGAACGATATGGAGGACAAGGACGAGAAGCATTACGGTCTCAATGGCTCCCCCACCCAGGTGCAGCGCATTTTCCCGCCAACCTCGGACAAGGTTCAGGAAACCTGGACGGGCACGGGCGAGGAACTGTCCAACAAGATCTATGAGGTGCTGAAGAAGAAGAAGTTTACGGCGTAACGGGAGGTCAATCATGGGAAAATTGGTTGTGCACCAGGAAAAGGTGCAAGACATTCAGGCGCTCATAAAAATCTGTCCCTTCGGCGCCATGGAGGAGAAGGACGGCAAGATTGAGATCAATGCGGCCTGCAAGCTCTGCAAGCTCTGCGTGAAAAAAGGCGGCGGAGCGATGGAGTACGTGGAAGAAGAGACGGGCCCGAAGGTCGACAAGTCGCAGTGGAAGGGCATTGCTGTCTATGTGGACCATGTGGACGGCAGGATCCATCCTGTCACCTACGAGCTCATCGGCAAGGCAAGGGAACTGGCAGGAAAGATCAACCATCCCGTTTATGCAATCTTCATGGGAAGCAACATCGAGAAGCAGGCAGAGGAAATCCTCCATTATGGTGTGGACAAGGTATTTGTCTGCGACAAGAAGGAACTGGAAGCCTTTAATATCGAAAACTATACCACAGCTTTCGAAGAATTCATCAATAAAGTAAAGCCCTCCGCTATTCTGGTAGGTGCGACTCCGGTGGGACGCCAGCTTGCCCCGCGCGTTGCTCAGCGTTTCCATACGGGTCTTACGGCAGACTGCACGATTCTCGACATGCATGAGAATACGGATCTCGTTCAGATCCGCCCGGCTTTCGGCGGCAACATCATGGCAGAGATCCTTACGCCGAACAACCGTCCGCAGATGGCGACTGTTCGTTACAAGATCATGGATGCGCCCAAGCGCAATGACCAGCCTTCCGGCAGCATTGAGAAATTGGATTTCGCGTCCGACAAGTTCACCAGCCGTGTTCAGGTTCTCGGCATTACGAAGAAGCCCAAGGAGACGAGCATTGAGAATGCCGATGTCCTGGTTGTGGCAGGTCGTGGCCTCAAGAAGAAGGAAGACCTGGAGCTGGTCAAGCAGCTGGCCGAGGCACTGGATGGCGACGTTGCATGCACGCGTCCTCTTGTGGAGGGCGGCTGGATGGATGCAAAATGTCAGATCGGCCTTTCCGGTCGTACCGTTCGTCCGAAGCTCATCATCACTTGCGGCGTGTCCGGAGCGATTCAGTTCGTGGCAGGCATGGAGCATTCCGAGCAGATCTTCGCGATCAACAGCGATCCGAAGGCATCCATTTTCAAGGTTGCCAACTATGCCGTGGTCGGCGATCTCTATGAGATTGTTCCGAAGCTCATTGAACAGATCAAACAAGGGAGGGGCGTCGCATGAGTGCATATAAGAAAGTGGACGAGAAAGACCTGGAGGTCATTTCCACATTTCTCGATCGTGACCGCATTCTCTGGAAGGACGAAATCAACGAGGAGTACAGCCATGACGAGCTGGCTTTTGAGCGGTCCTATCCGGATTTGGTTGCGCGCGTAGTTTCGGCAGAGGAAGTATCGAAGATTCTCGCCTATGCCAACAAGGAACATATCGCTGTAACGCCGCGTGGCGCAGGCACCGGCCTCGTAGGGGCTTCTGTGGCAATCGAGAAGGGCATCATGATTGATACGACCCTCATGAACCACATCCTGGAACTGGATGAGGAGAACCTGACTCTTACGGTGGAGCCCGGCGTGCTCATCATGGAGGTTCGCGCCTTTGCCGAGGAGAACGGCTTCTTCTATCCGCCGGATCCGGGCGAAAAGTCCGCAACGATTGGCGGCAATATCAGCACGAATGCCGGCGGCATGACGGCTGTAAAATACGGTGTCACCCGTGATTTCGTCCGTGCCCTTGAGGTCGTTCTGGCCGATGGCACGATCCTGCAGCTTGGCGGCAAGGTCGTCAAGAACAGCTCCGGTTTCGATCTCAAGAACATGATCATCGGTTCCGAGGGAACGCTGGCATTCATCACGAAGGCCGTCCTTCGTCTTGTGCCGCTGCCGAAGTGCAACGTGACCCTCCTGATTCCGTTCCCGACTTTGGCTCAGGCTATCCGTACCGTTCCGCTCATCATCAAGTCCAAGGCAATCCCGACGGCGATTGAGTTCATGGAGCGCGAGGTTATCCTGGATGCTGAGGAGTATCTTGGCAGGAAGTTCCCGGACAACCAGGCGGATGCTTATCTGCTGCTCAAGTTTGACGGCAATACCAAGGAGGAAATCGAGAAGTACTACGACGATGTCGCCCAGATCTGCCTGGAGCAGGGTGCCATTGACCTCCTGATTGCCGACACCGAGGAGCGCAGCACTCCGGTCTGGAAGACCAGAGGTGCATTCCTCGAGGCCATCAAGGGAACGACGACCATGATGGACGAGGTGGATGTTGTTGTGCCGCGTAACCGCGTCAATGACTTCGTTGAGTTCGTCCATGATCTCCGCCAGGAAATCGGCATCCGCATCAAGTCCTTCGGTCATGCCGGTGACGGCAACCTGCATGTCTACATCCTGCGGGATGATCTGCCCGAGGACAAGTGGAACGAGCTCATGAATGTTGCCATGGATCGTATGTACGAGAAGGCACGCGAGCTGAAGGGCCAGGTGTCCGGCGAGCATGGTATCGGCCTTGTCAAGCAGCCGTACCTCAAGGAGTCCCTGCCGGAAGCCAGCCTGGAGCTTATGCGCGGTGTCAAGAAGGCATTTGACCCGAACAATATCCTGAATCCGGGCAAGGTATGCTACGCTTCCTAAAATATGATGTTTGATTTGCTTTGATTCTAGGCTGGGGCGTGTTGAATCATTCAACACGCCCCAGATAGTGAATCATTCTCCAATTCTTATAAGGAGTGAAACGTATGCTAGCATTGATAGCAGCCATACCAATTATTCTCACCATCATTTTGACGGTGGGATTGAACATGGCAGCGAAAAAGGTGCTCCCTATCTCTTGGCTGTCCATCGTTATCATCGGGCTTGGCTACTGGGGCATGGATTTCCAGCATGTCGCAGCCTACACAGTCATGGGATTTCTTGGTTCTATTGACGTCTTGTTCATCATCTTTGGCGCAATCCTCGTCATGAACACGTTGAATGTTGCCGGTGCCATGAAGCGCATTGAGGGCATGTTCAACAGTATCTCTGAGGATGCCCGCATCCAGCTGATCATCATCGGCTTTGCCTTCAGTGCCTTCATCGAGGGTGCTGCAGGATTTGGTACGCCGGCAGCCCTTTGCGCGCCGCTTCTCATCGGTCTGGGATTCCCTCCGATGGCTGCAGCGATTTCGTGCCTGATCCTCAACTCGACACCTGTTCCCTTTGGCGCGGCGGGGACGCCGACCAATGCGGCGATTGCTGCTGTGGCATCGGAGCTTCCTGCCATGGGCATCAATCCTGACGAGTGGACCCTGGCGCTTGCCTTCATTTCCACCTTCAGCATGTGTATCGGTGGATTCTTCATTATTTTCTTTGTTGTGGGCCTCATCACGAAGATGTTCGGCAAGAACAAGTCCTTTGCCGATGCTATGCCGGTTCTTCCCTTCTGCTTGTTCACTGCACTCGTGTTCAGTGCTGTCTCGCTTCCCATTGCTCGTTTCATCGGCACGGAGCTTACCTCGCTGACCGCTGCGGCAGTTACTATCTTTGTCCTGCTGGGCTGTGCAAAGGCAGGATTCCTGATGCCGAAGACCATTTGGCGTTTCGATGACAAGAAGACGGAGACGAAGGCGAGCGCGAGCAACGTGCCCCAGATGTCCCTCTTCAAGGCATGGATTCCCTATCTCTTCATTTCTCTCTGGCTCGTGGTTACGCGTATTCCGCAGCTTGGCATCAAGCCGATCATCCAGTCTTTCTCGGTCGGCCTCACCAATCTTCTCGGCGTTCCCAATGCCACCTGGTCCTTCAAGTTCGTTAACAACCCGGGCATTGCGCCCTTCATCCTGGCAGTGCTTGTTGCCATCGTGCTTTACGGCTTGAAGGGTGATCAGGTTGTTTCCATTGTGAAGAAGTCCTGGAACCAGTGCGTCGGTGCATTCATCGCATTGCTTTTCGGCTTTGCGCTGGTGTATATGTATCGTTATTCGGATGCAAACTCTACGGGCTTTGCTTCCATGCTCATCACGATGGCTCGTGGCATGGCAGATCTCGCAGGTGCAAACTACTTCTATGTGGCTCCGTTCATCGGTACGATTGGCGCATTCATGTTCGGCTCGAACACGGTGTCGAACGTCATGTTCACGCCGCTCCAGTTTGAGACCGCAAGAATCCTCGATCTGCCGACGCTGCTCATTGTGGCTATGCAGAACCAGGGCGGTGCTATCGGTAACATGGTCTGCATCAACAACATCGTTGCTGTTTGCGCGACCACAGGCATCTCCGGTGTAGAAGGAAAGCTCATACGGACGGACTTCGTCCCATGGCTGTGTTACTACGCCATTCTGATTGTTTCTGCATTGGTAATCCTGAATTTTGGCATCCTGCCGGAGTTCTAGATCGCCGGACGGCAAACATCACGACATAAGCAAACATATGATCCCTGCAATCCCTTGTTATATGGGATTGCAGGGATTTTGTTTTCATACGAAAGGCGGCAAATGAAATGAACGGTATGAATTTCGCAGTCGGCGAACGGTTCCCGCTTCCCATTCAGGCCATGGGGGACGGAGGAATGCTGCAGGCGGATGCCAATGGCATCATGTTCCTTCTTCAGCTTTCCCGTGCCGATGTCATTGCGGTGGAGGCATTCCGCACGGGGAAGATGGAACTGGCGCTTTATGAGCAGGAGGGGCTGCTGTTCTTCCTCTACAAGATCGACGGGATATTCAAGGATGGCTGGGGGGATGCACCTGTGGGGCTGCATCGTTTGAAGCGGGAAGCGTGGCCCACGGAAAAGAGTCTCGCCGACCCGACCTTTCATCTCTATCTGATTGATACGAATCTGCAGATCATTTTGGCCATGCGGCAGGTTACGATGTGCAGTGAATTTCACGCTGTGCTGAAAAAGAACCTTGAGGCACAGATGGCAAAACCCATGGAAGGCAAGGCCTTCGTCCAATCGGTCCAATGCGTCTGGAAGGAATGGACACCGGAACAGATGCGGGAAAAGGCTTCTGCAGTGCAAGAGGTTCCGTTGGAACTTGCTGCACAAAAGATGCTGCACTGAAGGTATTGCCATGGGCGGGTATGGCCAGAATGTGCAGGGTAGTTTATGGTGAGGAACTGTGCTATACTGAACACAAGAGGAATCGTATGTATGGGAGGTGTTCGAGGTGCAGGAAAGAAAACGTCCCATGCCCGTGGGCATTGAGGATTTTGGGGAATTGATCCAGAAGGAATACTACTTTGTTGACAAGACCCGATTTATCCAGGAATTATTGGATTCCCAGGGAAAAATTACCTTGGCGACCCGCCCTCGCCGCTTCGGAAAAACTTTGTCTCTTTCCATGCTTCAATAATTCTTCACATTGGAGAATGCCGAGGAAAACAGAAAACTCTTCCGTGAGCTGGACATCGAGCGAGCCGGGGAGAAGTACATGCGGGAGCAGGGAACAAGGCCTGTGGTGTTCCTTACGTTGAAGGAAGTGCAGTCTGGGAATTACGAGGGACTCATGGTCAAACTCTCAGAAATTGTTTCCCAGCTTTATGGGCAGTCGGAATATCTTGAAAGCAGTGATGCACTCTCAAGGAAGGAAAGGGAGTATTTCACCGATGTTTTCGATAGAACATGTCAAGGGGAAAAATTGCAGTTTGCTCTTGCAAACCTCATGAAAATGATGGAAAAGCATTATGGGAAAAAGCCCATCCTCCTTTTGGACGAGTACGATTCTCCCATTCTCTCCGCCTGGGAGAATTGCTATTACAAGGAAGTCATCGACTTCATGCTATCAACTATATTTTGTTATGGGAAGGGCAGGACTGACAATGAAGAAACCTTTGGTCTTCTCGAAAGAGATGGAATGCAATATAGTCCTTGACAAAAAGACAAGAGAAGGATATAATCCATCAGAAGAGGACAAATGTTTTGGAGAAGGAGAATGAATACAAAACTTCTGGGAAGGCAAGGCGAGGATGTGGCCGAGGATTTCTTGTGCAGCCGTGGATATCAGATTCTGGCAAGGAATTTTCGGGTGCGTGTGGGGGAGCTGGATATTGTGGCGAGAAAGGAGGATACCATCGTATTTGTTGAGGTGAAGACCCGGAGGGGGAACCGCTGCGGTACACCGGGCCAGTCTGTGACGTGGAGGAAGAAGAAGAAAGTCATACAGACGGCCCAATGGTACTTGCGGCAGTATCATATGGAGCAGATGCGTTGCCGTTTTGATGTCATTGAAGTGTATTCACATTCCAGCGAGGCATGGGATGTGCGGCAGATTTGCGGCGCCTTTGAAGAGGAAGTGTGATAGGAGGGATTCCGGTGTTTGCCAAGGCATACGGGGCAACAACCTTGGGAGTGGACGGCATGCTCATTGATGTGGAGGTGGACTGTGCGAATGGGCTCCCGGCCTTTGATATTGTCGGGCTGCCGGACGCTGCCGTCAAGGAGTCCAAGGAACGGGTCCGCACTGCCATACGAAATTCCGGCATAAAACTGCGGCAGGAGAAATTGACCATCAACCTTGCCCCGGCAAATCTTCGCAAGGACAGCTCCGGGCTGGATCTGCCGATTGCCGTGGGAATCTTGGCAGCTTATGGGCTTTTGCCGCCAGAGAGTCTGGAAAAAAAGCTCTTTGCTGCAGAACTGTCCCTGGAAGGGGATTGCAGGGCAATCAAGGGAATCCTGCCCATGGCGGTCAAGGCCAGGGATCGGGGCTTTGAAGCGTTTTTCACGGCACGGGACAATGTCAACGAGGCCCTTTTGGTAGAGGGCATCAAGGTATATGCCTTGGATAATCTGGCGCAGCTTGTGGATTTCCTTCTTGGACATACGGAACTGTCTCTGGCGGAAAAAGGGGAGTGTCCCACGGAGAAGGAGATTGGATTCTCCGATGATTTTGCTGACGTTCAGGGACAGTTCCTTGCCAAGCGGGCTTTGGAGATCGCTGCGGCAGGAGGGCATAATGCACTCATGGTCGGGAGCCCCGGTGCGGGCAAGACCATGCTGGCGCGTCGCATGAGTTCCATTCTGCCGGAGCTTTCCAGGGAAGAGGCATTGGAGGTGACGAAAATCTACAGCATTGCGGGGCTCTTGCCGCCCAATGGTGGCCTCATCACGAGACGGCCCTTTCGCAGTCCGCACCATACGACCTCCATGACGGCACTGATCGGGGGAGGGAGCATTCCGAGGCCGGGAGAGGTCACATTGGCGCAGCATGGCGTTCTTTTCCTCGATGAGCTGCCGGAATTCAATAAGACGACGCTGGAGGTCCTGCGGCAACCTTTGGAAGATCGCTCCGTAACAATAGCCAGAGTCAATGCGACCTTGAGTTTCCCTGCGAATTTCATCCTTTTGGCAGCAATGAACCCATGCCCTTGCGGATATTGGGGGGAGGAGGACGATTCCCATACCTGCGAGTGTACAATGAATGAGATCAAGCGATATACGAGGAAGATTTCCGGCCCCCTATTGGATCGCATTGATATCCATATTCGTGTCCCGCGTGTGGAATACAAGGAATTGAGTTCCACGCAGAAGGCAGAGCCGTCAGTGAAGATACGGGAGCGTGTCACTGCGGCGAGACAGAAGCAGCTTGCACGCCTGAAGGAATACGGCATGTTCTGCAATGCCCAGATGAACCATGCCATTCTTCGGGAGACTTGCCCGCTGGACAAGTCCGCGCAAAAGCTCCTGGAGCAGGCATTTCGTGTCATGAGTCTTTCTGCCCGTTCCTATGACCGCATCATCAAGGTAGCCAGAACTGTGGCGGATCTAGGGAATTCAGAAAAGATACAGGATGCCCATATTGCTGAGGCAATTCAGCTTCGGAATGATGTGGGCGTGGATATCAACTAAACATTCTTTAAGATGGTGAGGCATCCGTTACGGCAGACGGTGCAAGGATTTTCTCTTCCGGCATCAAGGGATGCAGCCTCATGACAGAGCTCGGCCTTCGCATGGAGCCAAGTGAAAACTCCCCGTGGAAGATGGATTTCGGCCTTACGGGATATGCGGGAAAATATCGGGGCGTGAGTGGCAGTGCTGCGATTGAGTATATGTTCTGATTGAAAATCCTGTTCGTTCAATATTAGGTATAGACAGTAATACTCTGTAGCATCTTCCTGTTTCAAGGCAAAGGCGGCGAAGACCTTGTCCCGTATTATGAAAGCAATTTTTTGTAAATCGCAGGTCGAAAGGATGAAGAACGAATGCCGAACAATGATGCATACTGCTTTGCTTGTGGCAAGGAGAACCCGATTGGGCTGAAACTGGATTTTTCCATGCAGGATGGGAAATGCGTTGCCCGGAAGGTGGTCTCCAGGGAATACCAGGGATATGAGGGCATTGTCCACGGGGGAATCCTCGCCACAATGCTCGATGAGGTCATGGTGAAATGCCTGATCCTGTCAGGAGGCGGGCAGGCAGTGACGGCAAAGCTGGAAATCCGCTATCGCCAGCCGACACCTGTGGGAGAGATGCTGACGATTTCCGGATGGGAGGCATCCCGGAAGAAGAATTTCGTTCTCATGAAGGCGGCCATCTCCCTGCCGGATGGAACGGTCACTGCTGAAGGGACGGCACAGATGGCTTTGGGACATGCCTAATATGTGTCAAGGCGATGGCAGCAGTCATTGGAAGAGGCGCATAACTGTGCTATACTGGAAGAAGAAACCTTTGTATGAAAGCTTTTCTTTTGGAGGGAGGTGCCCCGAAGGGGTGGAAGGAGTCTTGCAGGTGGACGCAAGAGAAAGCGCATGTATCGGAGGTGCTTGCGATGCAGGAAAGAAAACGCTCCATGCCTGTGGGCATTGAGGATTTTGGGGAATTAATCCAGAGGGAATACTATTTCGTTGATAAGACTCGGTTCATCCGGGAATTATTGGATTCCCAGGGAAAGATTACCCTGATCACTCGTCCCCGCCGCTTCGGCAAGACGCTGACACTCTCCATGTTGCGGTATTTCTTTGACATGGAGAATGCGGAGGAAAACAGGAAACTGTTTGCAGGATTGGACATCGAGCGGGCCGGGGAGAAGTACATGCGGGAGCAGGGAACAAGGCCCGTGGTGTTCCTTACGCTGAAGGAAGTGCAGTCTGGGAATTATGAGGGGCTCATGGTCAAACTCTCAGAAATTCTTTGCCAGCTTTACGGGCAGTCGGAATATCTTGAGAGCAGCAATGTACTCTCAAGAAGGGAAAAGGAATATTTCTCCGCTGTTTTCGATGGAACATGTCAAGGGGAAAAATTGCAGTTTGCCCTCGCAAACCTTATGAAAATGATGGAAAAGCATCATGGGAAAAAGCCGGTTCTCCTTCTGGACGAGTACGATGCCCCTATTCTCTCCGCCTGGGAGAATGATTATTATAGGGAAGGAATCGACTTCATGCGGGGCTTTCTTGGTTCTGCCCTCAAGAAGAATCCCTCCCTGGGGTTTGCTGTCCTGACGGGGGTGACGCGAGTTTCTAAGGAGAGCATTTTTTCAGGGATTAACAATCTGGAGGTATGCAGTGTCCTGTCCGACAGTTATGCCGATGCCTTTGGTTTTACCCAGGAGGAAGCAGCAAGGCTTATGGAAGAGTGCGGCGTAGGGGACAAGATGCCGGAATTGAAGAAATGGTATGACGGCTATCTGTTTGGGCAGGTGGAAATCTACAATCCTTGGTCGGTAATCAACTACATCAAGAACGGCTGCAAGTTTCAGAGATACTGGATCAATGTCTCGGGCAACAGCATCCTGAAAGTCTTGCTGGAGCATGTGGATGAGAAACGCCGGGGAGAGCTCCAGCAATTGCTGCAGATGAAGGAGGCTTCGGTGGATGTTTTGGTGGATGAGGGAACAGTCTATTCTGATATTCGGGAGGACGAGAATGCTCTCTATATGATGCTTCTGACCACAGGCTATTTGAAGTCCATTGAGACATGGCAGGATCGCCGTGGGCGGTGGTGGTGCCGTCTGCAGATCCCGAACCGGGAGGTCCTGCTTGCCTACGAGGACGAGATCCTCGGCAAGGTGGTAGGACGTGGGAACCGGGTTACTCTCTTTGAGATGCTGGATGCCATGACAGCGGGCAGGGGAGACTTATTCCAAAAATATCTGGGAAAAATTCTGAAGGACAGTGTAAGCTATCACGACACTGCCCAACCGGAGTCCTTTTATCATGGTCTCATCCTGGGCTTTGGCGTCCTGATGGAAGACGAATATAGAGTGGAGTCTAACCGGGAGAGCGGCTACGGCCGCTTCGACATCGCCTTTTTTCCCTTGAAGGACGGCGCCCCCGGGGTTATCCTGGAGCTGAAGTCCGCCAAGTCCGAGGAGGCCATGGAGGGAGCGGCAAAAGACGCCCTTTGCCAGATTGAGGAGAAATCTTATCTCGCGGAATTTTCCCGACAGGGTGTGAAGGAGGTTTGGAAGTATGGCATTGCCTTCCATGGAAAGAAAGTATGGCTGGAATGTCAATAATGGCGGCCTTATCCCTTGACAAAGGAACACAGAACTGCTATGATAGTTTGCGTTAAGAAAAATGCGTTGATTGAGAGAAGTAGGGACTTGGAATCCTATAGAGAGCTGCGGGGTGGTGGAACGCAGCGGAGGAGGGTCTTGAAGTACACTCATGAGCAGCGGGCTGAAAGGACATGTATCTGTCGAAAGTAGGCCTCGCCGGAATGCCCCCGTTAGCAAAGGCTAGGATATGTCAGTATCCAAAAGGAGAGGCTTGCTTCGGCAAGCAGGGTGGTACCACGGGTATAACAGCTCGTCCCTGTAGAGGGGCGGGCTTTTTACTATGAAAAATTAGTGAATCAAGCCCGCAAGGGCGCAGATGAACTTAGTTTTCGTGTAAGGCGTAGTGCGAAACATCGTTTCGCACGGAGTTTGTTTGGAACAATCACAATCGGTTTGGGAGGAAATCATATGATCATTGTCATGAGTCCGAATGCCACAGAGGAAAATCTTGCCCGCGTCCAGGAAAAAGTGGAAAAGGCGGGACTGCGTGTCCATCTCTCCACCGGAGAGGATCGCACGATTGTCGGCGTCATTGGAGACAAGAAGAAGATTGCCAATCTGGAAATGAATATGATGGAGGGCGTGGAAAAAACCGTGCGCATCACAGAAAAATACAAGCTGGTGAGCCGTGACTTCCAGCCGGAGGATACCATTGTGGATGTTGGCGGCGTCAAGATTGGCGGAGACCAGCTGGTCATCATGGCCGGCCCCTGTGCTGTGGAAAGCATGGAGCAGCTCCGGGAGGCTGCGGAGTGCGTCAAGGCAGGCGGCGCACAGTTCCTTCGCGGAGGCGCCTTCAAGCCCCGCACCTCTCCCTATGATTTTCAGGGGCTGGCGGAGAAAGGCCTGGAAATGCTCCGCACAGCAGCGGATGAACAGGGCCTCAAGGTCGTCACGGAAATCGTGGATCATGATGATATCGAGCTGATGGAGAACTATGTGGATGTCTTCCAGGTGGGGGCGCGAAATATGCAGAACTTCCAGCTCCTGAAGGCATTGGGCAAGGCGAGGAAGCCAGTCCTGCTGAAGAGGGGGCTTTCTGCCACCATCAGCGAATGGCTCAATGCGGCGGAGTACATCCTGAGCGGCGGTAATGAGAATGTCATTCTCTGTGAGCGCGGAATAAGGACCTATGAGACCTTTACCCGCAATACGCTGGACCTGAGTGCTGTGGCGGCGGTCAAGGAGCTTACTCATCTGCCGATTGTCGTGGATCCCAGTCATGGCACGGGCCGCTGGCAGATGGTGCGTCCCATGGCGAGAGCTGCGGTGGCGGCCGGTGCGGATGGGCTCATCATCGAGGTTCATCCCCATCCGGAGGTTGCCCTTTCCGATGGTGACCAGTCTTTGACGCCGAAGAATTTCAATCGCCTGATGGAAGAGGTTTCCGGGATTGCGAAGCTCATGGGGAAGAGATTATGAGCAAGCTGTATCTTGCCATTATCGGCATCGGCCTGATTGGAGGTTCTTTGGGACTTGCCCTCAAGGATAAGCTGGGGGATGATATCCATATCACCGGCATGTGCCGTACCCAGGAATCCATGGACAAGGCGGTGGCCCTTGGCGCTGTGGACATGGCGAGCTCCGATGCAAGACAGGTGGTGAAGGATGCAGACATCGTATTTCTGAGTCCTCCTGTGCTTCAGATCGTGCCGATGGTGGAAAAGATTCTGCCTTATCTGCGGAAAGGCACCATCCTGACCGATGCGGGCAGCACGAAGCAGTATATATGGGAACATCTGCAGAAGATCCTGCCCCCGGATATCTACTATATCGCCGGACATCCCATGACGGGGCGGGAGAAGAGCGGCGTGGAGGCAGCGAAGAAAGATCTTTTTGTCAACAAGGCTTATGTCATTGTGGAGAATACTGGTGCGCCGCTGGAAGCCCGTGAAAAGCTCATGTCCGTGCTTCGGCACACAGGGGCGAATTTCACGACCCTGGACATTGCAAAGCATGACCGTTGCGCCTCCGTTATCAGCCATGTGCCCCATGTGACGGCTGCCGCACTGGTGACGTTGTTAAACCGGAGCGGCGGCGACATGGAGTCCTGCATCAAGCTCATCGGTGGCGGGTTCAAGGATACGACGCGCATCGCATCTTCCAATTCTGACATGTGGGCAGATATCTGCATGACGAATGGGGCAGCCATCTCTGCCAATCTGCGGGAACTGCAGGCCATTCTCGGCGAGGTCATTGCATCCATAGAGGCACAGGACCGGCAGGCGATACACGATTATTTTGCGGCATCCAAGGAGCGGCGTGACAGCTTATTGGAAAAAACCGTAAGCATGTTCGATCCAAATTGATTCATGGAAAAAGTTAGAGGACGCTGTCGGGCGTCCTCTTTGCATTATTTTATATAATAGACACGATGGTCCTTGCGCGGTGGCGGAGGCGTTTTTTCGGTGTCGGGATATCCGAGGATGCAGTGGCCGATGCCCTCGTAATCCCCCTCGATGCCGTGGAGTGTCAGGAAAGCCTTTCCTCCTACGCTGTCGAATTCCTCCTTGGCACGGTGGATCCAGCAGCTTCCCAGCCCCAGGCTCTCTGCCATGAGCATCATGTTCCCCATGACGAGGCTTCCATCGTATACATAGGTCGGATAGCTCTTGTCCGCCAGCACGATAAGCACCACCGGTGCGCCGTAGAAGGGGTCGATGTCCTCGTTCCCGAGGATCTTCGCATTGGCGGAGGAAAAGTGGTCCCGGATTTCCTTGTTGGTCACGGCGAGGATGATGGGGGACTGGTTCCCATGTCCGCTGGCGGCGTAAAGGCCGGCTTCGATGACCTGGTCGATCAGTTCTTGCGGCACCATGTCCGGCTTGTATTTTCTGACGCTGCGGCGTTCCATCATTGTTTTCAGCATATCGTTCATATTCATTGCTCCTTTCAATGTTTCATTCGCCTTTCCTGGAAATTTTCCTGCCAGACAGGAAAGAAATATTTTTATAATGGTTGAAACTGGTATGAAAGCATGATATACTAGGTAGGCATGTGGGCGGTCCTCTGAGCCAAGCCATGATGCTTGCCATGAACGTCTGAAGAAGGAGGATATACAAAATGAACATTATTGAAGCATTGGAGAAGGAACAGCTTCGTTCTGACATCCCGGTCTTTGCACCCGGTGACACGGTGCGTGTCCATGCGAAGATCGTCGAGGGTACCCGTGAGCGTATCCAGGTTTTTGAGGGCGTTGTCATTGGGCGTCAGGGCACTGGCGTGCGGGAGACCTTCACGGTTCGCCGTATTTCCTATGGAATCGGTGTGGAGAGGACGTTCCCGGTACATTCCCCCCGAATCGAAAAGATCGAGGTTGTGCGCCGCGGTATTGTCCGTCGTGCAAAGCTTTATTACCTGCGCAAACTTACAGGAAAGGCTGCCCGTATCCGGGAGAAACGCTGATTCAGCGCACAGTAGGGACTGCGTCCGCAGTCCCTATTTTTACTATGAAAAATTAGTGAATCAAGCCCGCAAGGGCGCAGACGAACTTAGTTTTCGTGTAAGGCGTAGTGCGAAACATCGTTTCGCACGGAGTTTGGTGTATCTGGGAGGTAGGAAATGAGTTCGTTAGGCGAGGAAGCCAAGGACTGGATCGTATCCATCCTTGTGGCTGTTGTGCTGGCATTTTTTATCCGCCAGTTCATTGTGGAGCTGTATATTGTCGATGGTCCTTCCATGCGTCCGACACTGCAGTCGGGGGAAAGGCTGGTTGTCAATAAGTTTATCTATCGATTCCGTCCCCCCGAAAAAGGTGAGGTGCTCGTGTTCCGCTATCCGCGGGATCCCAGCCGAGATTTCATCAAGCGGGTCATAGCAGTGCCCGGGGACTCCATCGAGATCAAGGAAGGGCGGGTCTATGTCAATGACCAGCTTTTGAATGAGCCCTATATCCTTGAGAAAACGCGTAGCGAATATCCAAGGGCCACGGTACCTCCGGGGACGATTTTCGTCATGGGGGACAACCGCAACAATTCCGAGGACAGTCGCTTTGTCGATGTAGGCTTTGTGCCCTATGATCTCATCAAGGGCAAGGCAGTGCTTGTGTTCTGGCCGGTAAGCCAGTTCAAGACATTGGAATAGGAGTGATTTCATGACAGTGGAACAGTTCAAACAGGAAGCCCGGCAGAAAGGGCTGTCGGAGCATGCAATCGAATGCCAGGTGAAATTGCAGGAGAAACTGAGGGCGGAAGGCCTGCCGCCCATTTCCTATGAGGATATACTGGCAGCCCAGGGGCTGCATTCCTGCATCAGTGTCTTCGAGCAGCATCAGCCGATGCAGGCATAAATCAAGAGTCCTTGACTGTTGGGTGTTAAGATGATATAATTTTATTGCAAATGAGAAAGCTCTTTGAGGCAGGGTGAAATTCCCTACCGGCGGTACAGCCCGCAAGCCTTTACATTTAGGCATGACCCGGTGTGATTCCGGGGCCGACAGTATAGTCTGGATGAGAAAAGAGTGCTTTGCATGTTTTTTTGCGTGCATTCACAGCCGATTGAGCATTGCTCAATCGGTTTTTCTGTTTGCCTTGTGGCTGGAGGTGAGATTTATGCAGGATGCTGATTTCATGGGAAAAGCCCTGGAATTGGCAAAAAATGCCTTGGGACGCACTTCCCCGAATCCATTGGTGGGAGCAGTCATCGTGAAGGATGGGCGCATTGTGGCTTCCGGGTGGCACAGGAAGGCAGGAACACCCCATGCGGAAATCCACGCCCTCAACATGGCGGGGGAACTGGCAAAGGGGGCAACGCTCTATGTGACCTTGGAGCCCTGCGCACATTATGGGCGTACCGGGCCTTGCGCGAAGGCAGTGATCGAGGCGGGAATCCGGCGAGTAGTGATTGCCATGAGGGATCCCAATCCGTTGGTGGCTGGCAAGGGTATCGCGATGCTGGAAGAGGCTGGTATGGAAGTTGTCTGCGGCATCATGGAGGCCGAGGCGCGGAAATTGAACGAGGTGTTCCTCAAGTGGATTTCCACAAAAAAGCCCTTTGTTGCCTTGAAGACTGCAATGACATTGGATGGCAAGATTGCGACGATGGCAGGGAAGTCCCAATGGATCACGAATGAGGCATCCCGTCATCGGGTCCACGAATGGCGGGACATTTATGACGGCATTCTCGTGGGTATCAATACTGTGCTCAAGGATGATCCGAGCCTTACGACGCGGCTGCCGGACCGCAAGGGAAGGAATCCTGTCCGCATCATTGTTGACAGCAGGGGGAGGACACCGTTGGATTCCCGTGTGGTGCGGGATGGGCAGGCTAAAACCCTCATTGCTGTGACTTCCGGCGCGCCCAGGGAGAACCTGGAGGCATTGCGGGCGGCAGGGGTTGAGATCCTGGTGGCAGGAGACGGCCCCCAGGTGGATCTGCAGGAACTCATGGGGCAGCTTGGGGAAAGGGACATCTGTTCCCTGTTCGTCGAGGGGGGCGCAGCGGTCAATTTCTCCTTTTTGCGGGAAGGGCTTGTGGACAAGGTATATGCCTTTGTTGCCCCGAAAATCGTCGGGGGCCGGGAGGCCCTTACCCCTGTGGGCGGCGAAGGCTTTGCGGAACTCTCCGAGGCCGTTGAGCTTGAAGGCCTTTCGGTTGAGCCTTTGGCAGGCGATGTGCTCATCAGCGGATATGTGAAGGGACAGACTGTGAGGTGATCGGTTGTTTACCGGAATCGTAGAAGAAGTCGGCAAGGTGCTTCAGGCCGGAAATGGGAAGATTGCGGTGGAGGCATCAAGGGTCCTGGAGGATGTGCAGATGGGGGACAGCATCGCGGTCAACGGGATCTGCCTGACCGTCACGGGATTTGACAGCAGGCATTTCACGGCGGATGTCATGCCGGAGACACTGCGACGGACCTCCCTGCAGGAAGCGCGGCCCGGAAGCCCGGTGAATCTCGAACGGGCACTTTCTCTTTCAAGACGGCTCGGCGGCCATATTGTAAGCGGCCATATCGATGGCGTTGGGAAAATCCTTTCCTTTCAGGAGGAAAAGAATGCGGTTCTCATGCGGATTGCAGCAGAAGACAGGCTTTTGCGCTACATTGTGGAGAAGGGCTCCGTCGCCCTGGATGGCATCAGCCTCACCGTGGCTGCCGTGACAGAGTCAGATTTCACGGTCTCGCTGATCCCGCATACCAGGGAAGTGACGAACCTTGGAAGCAAGCGCGTGGGAAGCCCCATCAACATTGAGACGGACATCATCGGAAAATATGTGGAGAAAATGATGCGGGGCGAAAATTCCTGTTCGGAGGCAACGGGGATCACGAGGGAATTTTTGTTGTCGAATGGTTTTTGAAAGGAGCATGGTTATGTCGGATTTTGCAACAGTGGAGCAGGCAATCGAAGATATAAAGAATGGGAAAATGGTTGTCGTTGTGGACGATGAGGACAGGGAAAACGAAGGGGATCTCATCGTGGCGGCGGAGACCGTGACGCCGGAGGATATCAATTTCATGGCGACGTATGCCAAGGGGCTGATCTGCACGCCCATCGAGGGCAAGCGTCTCGATGAACTGGATATCCTGCCCATGGTGGCAAACAATACGGACAATCATGAAACGGCATTTACGGTTTCCATTGATGCCTTTGACACGGAGACCGGGATATCGGCTTTTGAGCGCTGCCAGACCATCAAGAAGCTGCTGGATCCCAAGGCGAAGCCCTCCAGCTTCCGCCGCCCCGGGCATGTATTCCCTCTGCGTTCCGTGGAGGGCGGCGTGCTCCGTCGGGCCGGTCATACGGAGACGACAACGGATCTCGCACGGCTGGCGGGATTCTATCCGGCAGGGCTCTGCTGTGAGATCATGGATGATGACGGGCATATGATGCGGACGCCGAAACTCATCGAGTTTTCCAAAAAGCATGGGCTCAACATGATCACAGTGCAGGCGCTCATTGAGTATCGCAAGCGCACGGAGACCTTTGTGAAGCAGGTGGCGGATGTGGATTTCCCCAGCAAGTATGGGCATTTCCGCATCAAGGCTTTCGAGAGCCTTCTGGATGGGAAATGCCACCTTGCCATCGTCAAGGGCGAGGTGAAGGGGAAGCAGAATGTTCTGGTGCGCGTCCATTCCGAATGCCTTACGGGGGATGCCCTTGGCTCCTTGCGCTGTGATTGCGGCGAACAGTTGGTAGCGGCCATGAAGAAGATCGAGGCTGCCGGGGAGGGCGTCGTGCTCTACATGCGGCAGGAGGGCCGCGGTATCGGGCTCGCCAACAAGATGAGGGCCTATGCCTTGCAGGATGACGGCAAGGACACGGTAGAGGCAAACGTGCTCCTTGGCTTTGCGCCGGATCTCCGGGATTACGGCATTGGGGCGCAGATCCTTGCACAGTTGGGGCTCACCAGCATCCGCCTCATGACGAACAACCCTGCAAAAAGAGCAGGACTGGAGGGCTACGGCCTCAGTATTGTGGAGCGCATTCCCATCATCATCAAGGCGAACAAGTTTGACAAGAAATACCTGACCGTAAAAAAGACGAAGATGGGACATATCCTGGACGAGTCGGCACAAGATGCATAAGATTGGGGGAAGATATTCATGGCAAATGTAATGGAAGGTTTTATCACAGGCAAGGGACTGAAGTTCGGCATCGTGGTGTCGCGTTTCAACGAGTTCATCACGAGCAAGCTGCTGGGCGGGGCATTGGATGCCCTCCATCGGCATGAGACACGGGATGAGGATATCGATGTGGCATGGGTTCCCGGTGCCTTTGAGATTCCCATCACGGCAAAGAAGATGGCGGAAAGCGGCAAGTACGACGCAGTAATCTGTCTCGGTGCGGTCATCCGTGGTTCCACAAGCCATTACGATTATGTCTGCAACGAGGTCTCCAAGGGGACGGCGCAGGTTGGGATGACGACGGGCGTGCCCACGATTTTCGGCGTGGTGACCACGGAGAACATCGAGCAGGCCATCGAGCGTGCCGGCACAAAGGCGGGCAACAAGGGCACGGACAGTGCCATGGCGGCCATGGAGATGGCAAATCTCCTGAAGAAGATCTGACGGCGGGGAGGAGTGCAGCGTGAAAGTAGGTATCATCAGCGATACGCATGGGCATGAGATGCGGTGGGCATTGGCCTATGAGAAGTTCTTCAAGGATGCGGATCTCATCATCCATTCGGGGGATGTGCTCTATCATGGGCCGCGCAATCCCATGCTGGAGGACTACAATCCAGCAGGTCTGGCCGAGCGCATCAATACTTCCCCTGTGCCTGTCATCATCGCCAAGGGGAATTGCGATTCCGAGGTGGATGCCATGGTGCTGGAAGGCCCCGTTCAGACACCTTATGCCTACGTGATGATTGACGGATTCCGCATCGTTGCCACCCATGGGCACACGGTGGAGACCGACGCGGAGAAGGACGCTATGGCGAAGCACCTGAAGGCGGACCTCTTCATCAGTGGTCATATCCATACGAATGTGCTGGAAAAACGCGGCAACACGATTTTCCTCAATCCCGGTTCCCCCGCCCTGTCCAAGCGGGAGGACAAGCGCTCCACGGTGGCGGTTCTGACGGATGGGAAAATCGAGATCGTGGACATTGACGATGGCGAGGTACTCATGAGCCTGGAGATCGGGAAATGAGGGATCATCTGGTCAGGGCTGTGGCGGAAGGCGTTCGCGTCTATGGGGCTGTCACCACGGATCTGGTGAATGAGGGGATTTCCCGGCATGACTGCTATCCCGTGGCAGCGGCTGCACTGGGGAGGACCATGACGGGAGCTCTCCTTCTCGCGGCGAATCTCAAGAACAGGGAAGCCATCACCGTGAAATTCAGCGGGGACGGCCCCTTGGGAACCGTGACGGCAGATGCGACGCCGGAAGGCATTGTGCGTGGCTATGTGGGGAATCCCCATGTGGATCTTCCCCTGAATTCCCATGGGAAGATCGATGTGGGCGGCGGCGTAGGCAGAGGCCTTGTCTCCGTGACGCGGTTTACGGGACTCAAGGAGCCGGTCACGGGAAGCTGTGAGATCACGGACGGTGAGATTGCCAACGATCTGACGAGGTACCTTTTCCTGTCGGAACAGACGCCTTCCAGTGTGGGGCTTGGTGTTCTTGTGGGCAAGGACTTCGAGGCAGAGGCTGCCGGAGGTTTTTTCATCCAGCCCTTGCCGGATGCTACGGAGGATGTTCTCGCGCAGTTGGAGAAAAACCTTTCAGAGGTGAGATCCGTTTCCCATATGGTGGCCGCTGGCATGGATGCGAAAGCAATCGTGTCAGAACTCCTCCGGGGATTTCCTGCCGTGGATTACCTTGCGACGACAGAGCTTTCCTTCCGCTGCCAATGCTCAAAGAAGCGGATCGGGGAAGTCCTCTTGAGTCTGGGCAGGTCAGAACTGGAATCCCTGGCAGAGGACGGGCATGCCGAGGTATGCTGTCATTTTTGCGGGGAAAGATATCAGTTCAGCGGGGAAGAATTGAAGGCATTGCTGGAAATGCGCTGAATGCAGAGGAATATGGCAAAAGCCGGGCATTATTGAGAGCCTCTCGATAATGCCCGGCTTTTTGAAATTGTCAACTCATGAAAAGATCCAGTGTGCAAAAGGCGCTGCGATGAGGAGGCTGATGAAGGTCCTCTCAAGGAAGAGAAGGAAGAGCTCGGGAAGGCTCACGGGAATCTTTGAGCCGAGAATGAGCCCGCCGACCTCGGAGAGGTAGATGAGCTGGGTTACGGAGATGACCGCAACAATGAAGCGTGTCATGGGACTCGTGATGGTGCTGGCGGCGAGGATGGAGGGCGTGAACATGTCCGTGAACCCTACAATCATGGTCTTTGATGCCTCGGCGGCTTCCGGCACATCCAGGAATTGGAGCAGGGGCAGGAAGGGCATCCCAAGCACCTCGAATATGGTCGTGTTGTTTGCCAGTACGAGGGCGAGGGTGCCGATGCACATGACAACGGGGAGTACGCCGAACCACATGCCGGCTGCATTCTTGAAGCTGCTTTCAAGGAACTGTGCGGCTCCCTGATGCTCGCCGACGCGCTGGCGCGCAAGGGCAAGCCCGTATTGGATGGAGGAAGTGTACCCTTCAGGAAGGGTTTCGCCCATGGCCTTTCCGGGAACGAGGTATTCGTCCTTTTTGAAGGAGAGGGGCGGGATACGCGGCAGGAGAAGGGCACAGGCAACGCCGATCAGGCAGATGAGGAGATAGTAGGCACCGAAGTATTCCATGAGGCCGACCTGGGCAAGAACGACGATGCTGAAGGTGATGGAGACGGCGGAAAAGGTTGTGGCGATGATGGCTGCCTCGCGCTTGGAATAGTAACCGCTCTCGTACTGGTTTGCGGTCAGCATGACCCCCAGAGTTCCATCGCCGATCCATGAGGTGATGCAGTCAACGGCGGCGCGCCCCGGAATGGTGAAGAGGGGACGCATGACATTCGTGAGCAGTGCGCCGATGAATTCCAGAAGACCGAAGTCCAGCAGAAGGGGCAGAAGAAGACCTGCCAGGAGAAAGATGACGACGAGGATGGAGAGCAGGTCGCCCAGGACGAAGCCCCCGGCATCCCCGCAGGTAATCATGTGGAGAATCCCTTCGTTTCCGTCCTCTGCATCAATGCCAAGGTAGGTGAGCCAGATGAAGACTGCGCCGACCAGGCGGATGATTGCCCATACCGCTGTTGTTGAGAAGGTGCTGTGTATGATGGGATAGCTTGTGATGAACGTTGGAGTCCTGAGGGAAGCAAGGCCCAGGATGGCAGAAACTGTGACGATGATGACACAGAGGATCGGCAGGAAATCACCGATGCACTGGCTGATGAGGTCAGCAATGATCTTCACGACCACGGTCCAGCTTCCGTTGTACTGGATGGGAATCATGAAGAGGAAAATGCCGATGATCGAAGGAAGGAGGAATCCCGCGAGAGATCCCTGTTTCTTTGTTTGTTCCATGCTGTGGTCTCCCTTGTGGTGTTATAGTTGGGGTGTGCTGGTAATAAAACAAGCTGCTTAACTCGGTTAAGCAGCTTGTTTTATGATATATCAGCCTCTGATATTATATGCGCAAATAACCAGAATTTGGATCTTAAAGGGCACGCTGAACCTTACCGGAACGCAGGCAGCGCGTGCAGACGTTTACGCGTTTCACTTCACCGTCAACAACTGCACGTACACGCTGAATGTTCGGCTTCCAGACGCGCTTGGTCTTCAAATGGGAGTGGCTGACGTTCATGCCAGACTGCTTCCCCTTTGCGCAGATTTCGCAAACACATGCCATGTGTTACACCTCCTGTCTAGTATACGAAGGATAAAATATCCACAAACGCAACGCATATATTTTAGCATAATGAAAGATGGTATGCAAGCAAAAACCTGGATTTTGCAAAAAAAACTCTTTTTTTTGATGTTTTGGTGTATAATAGGGAAGAAGGTTATTCTAGGAGGCTGATGTTATGATATTCGAGACGGATTTTGGATATGCCTTTATGCATCTGTATCTGGTGCTTCATCCGAAGAAGTCGAGTGCCTATGACCCGACGACGGAAGGCTACATCTCCGATGAAGAGGAATCACGGCTGCACCATTTTGCGGAGTTCATCCGCTATCGCCAGAAACTGGAGGATTCCTGGACGGGCATGCGCGATGGGGGAATGAGCAGGGCCGAGGTGGAGAAAGTGATTGCAGATATGGCGGAGGAAGGCTGGCAAGACTTCACGAAGCGCTTTGTTGACAATGTGAAGGGCGAGATGTTGTTTGACGAAAAGGACCTTCCCAGGGTGTTTGATGAGTTCCGGATGGATGTCCGGCGCATCTGCAGCCGCCCCCATACACAGCTGGAGCGGGAGATTGCGAAGTCCATGGCGAGCCAGGTGAGACTCCATGCCGAAAAGTAATCTGACCACGCTCTGTTATGTGGAGCAGGATGGGAAATATCTCATGATGCATCGCATAAAGAAGGAAAATGACATCAACAAGGACAAATGGGTCGGTATCGGCGGGCATTTTGAGCCGGATGAGTCCCCGGAGGAATGCCTCCTGCGGGAGGCAAAAGAGGAAACGGGGCTGGAACTCCTTTCCTATCGGCTGCGCGGCATTGTCACGTTCCTGTCTGACGCATGGCAGACGGAGTATATGTTTCTCTATACGGCAGACCGTTTTTCCGGTGAGCTTGGGGAATGCAGGGAAGGCGTACTCGAGTGGGTGCGGAAGGACAAGGTCTGTGAGCTGCCGATATGGGAAGGGGACAAGATATTCTTTCGCCTGCTGGCAGAGGATAGAGGCTTTTTCTCCCTGAAACTTCGCTATGTCGGGGACAGGCTTGTGGAGAAGGCTCTGGATGGAGTGGCGTTATGACAGGACAAGCCTGTCGAAACGTTAATTTGTATATTTTGCCTTTGGCAAAATCTGAACAATGCGTTATAATATGCTCATTGGTTGTGGGAGGTATGGATTGCATATCGTATTGATTGAACCGGAAATACCGGGAAACACGGGGAATATTGCCCGCCTTTGTGCGGCTGCGGGGATGGAGCTTCATCTGGTGAAGCCTCTGGGATTTTCGACGGAGGATAAGTACCTGAAACGTGCCGGACTGGATTATTGGCATCTGGTCAAGGTGCATTATCATGAGAATTTCGCGGAGGTTTTGGCATCATATCAGGGTCACGGTTTCCACTACTGCTCGACAAAGGCCCCGCGTTCCTATACGGAAGCATCGTACACGCCGGAGGATATGCTCGTATTTGGCAAGGAGACGGCGGGGATACCGGAGGATATCCTTTCGGCTCATTGGGAATCCTGTGTCCGGATTCCCATGATTGCAGAGGCAAGATCCTTGAATCTTTCCAATGCGGTTGCAGTTGTTGCCTATGAGGCACTCCGGCAGCAGGGATTCTCCGGTTTGATGGAAAATGGTCCCGGGCTGGCTTTATAGATTACGCGTGAGAGGATTGTTGTCATGCCGATAAACGAAAATTTTGTGTCAAAGATAAAGAAAGTCCTGGTCTCAGGACAGCTTATGCTCAATGAGCCGATGAAGAACCATACGACCTTCAGGATCGGGGGGCCTGCCGATTATTTGATCTTGCCTGCCTCTGTCACAGAGGTGCAGCAAGTGTTTATCCTGTTGAAGGAGTACGGGATTCCCTATACTGTTTTGGGCAATGGCTCCAATGTCCTGGTGAGAGACAAGGGCGTGCGCGGTGCCATCGTGAAATTCAATTCACCTTTTTCCGATATCCGCCTGGAAGAGAACCGCATCTTTGCCGGAGCAGGTGCATCCTTGAAGGATGTGTCCCTTTTCGCCGCAGAGCATGGCCTTACGGGGATGGAGTTTGCCATCGGAATTCCCGGCAGTGTGGGCGGAGCGGTATTTATGAATGCCGGAGCCTATGACGGCGAGATGAAGAATGTGGTATGTAAGGTTCGTTCCGTGGCAGAGGATGGCAGCCTGCACGAGATGGAGGCTGCGGATCTGGATTTGGGCTATCGTCATAGCGTTTTCCAGACAAATGGCCATGCCATTTGCGAAGTGGAGCTGAAGCTCATCGGCGGGGAAGGATCAACCATCCGCATGAAGATGGCGGACCTCACCAGAAGAAGGGAACAGCGGCAGCCCTTGGAAATGCCGAGCGCCGGCAGTACCTTCAAACGTCCCACGGGATATTTTGCGGGAACCCTCATCGACCAGACGGGGTTGAAGGGACTGAAGGTAGGCGGTGCGCAGGTTTCGGAGAAGCATGCGGGATTTGTTGTCAATACCGGGAATGCGACGGCGGAAGATGTGCTGGCGCTTATCTCAGAGGTACAGAAGCGGGTATATGAGAAGCATGGGGTAAAGCTTTATCCGGAGGTCAGAATTATCGGTGAAGAGTAAAAACGCGGCATTGTCCGCGTTTTTTTTTCTTTGGCATTCATGCTGATATCAGAAAATTATGGTATAATAGAAGAAAGTATATCTTCAAAAGGTGGGAATGCTATGAGGATGAGTTTTCTTGGCGCAGCACATATGGTGACGGGTTCCTGCTATCTTATTGAGACGAATGACAAGAAATTTCTTGTGGATTGCGGTATGTTTCAGGGCGCGAAGCGCATACGGGAACTGAATTACGAGGAGTTCCCCTTTTCCCCGGCAGAACTTGACTGTGTGGTTCTGACCCATGCGCATGTGGACCATTGCGGTCTCATCCCAAAGCTTTGCAAGGAGGGGTTCAAGGGGGAGGTCTATGCCACGAAGGTGACCTGTGACCTGGCCAGGATCATGTTGCCGGACTCTGCCTACATACAGCAGTCGGATGCGGAGATGCTGAACCGCAAGGGCCGGCGCCGGGGGGATGCCCCGATTGAGGCCCTTTATTCCGTGGATGACGCACAGGATGCAATCAATCATTTTGTGCCGGTTTCCTATGACGATACCATTGCCATTTTTGATCATGTGAATGTGACCTTTCGAGATGCAGGGCATATCATAGGCTCCGCCATTCTGGAAATCGAGGTGACCGAGGGAGGGAAGACTTCCCGTCTGGTGTTTTCCGGCGATTTGGGGCAGCCGGACCAGCCTATCCTCCGTGACCCGTCCATCCTGCACGGTGCGGATTTCCTTGTGATCGAGTCCACCTACGGGGATCGCTTGCATAAACTCTATGACAAGGAAACGGCCCTGCTGGAAATCATCAATGATACCATGGACCGGGGTGGGAATCTCGTCATTCCCGCTTTTGCAGTGGGGCGAACCCAGACACTGCTTTATTACTTCTACAAGCTATGGAAAGAAGGGCGTCTTGACAGCGATATCCCCATTATCCTCGACAGTCCGCTGGCCATTGCGGCAACCCGTGTATTCCTGCAGAATATGCATGTGTTTGACGAGGAAACCATGCGCTTGCTCAACAGCGGGGAAAAGTTATTGCAGTTCCCGCAGCTTCATGTCTGTGAGACAGCAGCGGAATCCAGGGCGCTCAACAGTGAGGAGGGCTCTGCCATCATCCTGTCGGCAAGCGGTATGGCGGATGCGGGGCGTATCCTTCATCATCTCAAGCATAATCTCTGGCGGCCGGAATCCACAATACTCTTTGTGGGCTATCAGGCGGAGGGGAGCATGGGAAGGCGCCTCATCGATGGGATCAAGCGCGTCAGGGTTTTGGGCGAGGAAGTTGTCGTGCGTGCAAAAATACAGTCTATGGACGGTTTTTCTGCCCATGCGGATGCCCATCAGATCCTGGACTGGGTATCCCATCTGGAATCTCCCAAGCCTGCCAAGGTATTCATTGTCCATGGTGAGGCACAGGCGCAGGAAGCGCTCAAGGAGCAGTTTGACAAGAAGCTGGCCTTGGAGTCGTATATTCCCTTCCGGGGGGATGCTGCAAAGATTCATGGCCGCGCCTCGGAGATCATCAAGTCCAACATTCCCCAGGTGTCTGTGGAAATGGAAATGGAGGATGTGCTCAAGGATTTCGATGCCGAGTACCGCCAGCTGAGGCGCAAACTCATGCACATCGTAATGCGTCAGCCAAAGCTCATGGAGCCCATTATCAAAGGTCTTACAAAAGCCCGCAATTATGTGCGCAAGGTATTTGCTGCGTATAATATTTGATGGAAACGGAGGGCGTTTGGATATGCAAGCAGTCTGTGGGCTTTGCCCGCATCATTGCCATCTTTCGGAAGGGCAGACGGGATTCTGCCGGGCGCGGAAGAATGTGGGGGGCAAGGTCCTTTCCATCAATTATGGAAAACTGACTTCTTTGGCATTGGACCCCATAGAAAAAAAGCCCCTGGCCCGTTTTCATCCGGGCAGCTATATTCTCTCCGTGGGGAGCTTTGGATGCAATCTGCGTTGCCCTTTCTGCCAGAACTATGAAATTTCCCAGGCGGATGAACGGTTTCCTGTGCAGGAGATCACTCCCGAAAGACTGGTGGAACTTGCCGGGGAGCTTTCCCGAAAGGAGCTGGGGAATCTTGGGGTGGCCTTTACTTACAATGAGCCGCTCATTGGCTTTGAGTTTGTGAGGGATACCTCAAAACTGCTTCAGACAGCTGGCCTTTCTGCGGTGCTGGTGACGAATGGAACGATTGAGGAGGCACCGCTTCAGGAACTCTTGCCCTTCATTGATGCAATGAACATCGATCTGAAAGCATTATCCGAGGAGTTTTATCGATGGGTTCATGGAGATCTTTCTACAGTCAAAAGAACCATTGCCATGGCAGCATCATCCTGTCATGTAGAGGTGACAACGCTGGTGATACCAGGGAGAAACGACAGTCTGGAGGAGATGGAGGAAGAGGCGGCATGGATTGCCTCCCTGAGCCCTGACATCCCTCTGCACATCAGCCGCTACTTCCCACGCTGGCAGTGGATGGAGCCGGCCACGGAAGTGCAACGCATCCATGAGCTTTGCCATGTGGCAGAAAAATATTTAAAGTTTGTTTACTCAGGGAACTGTTGATTTTCCAATTCTATGGAAGGTATTCTTTCTTGCATGTCGAATAAAAATAATGTATTAGGCATTGGAATGGCTTTTGGAAGGAGATGGTGAGATAAAAGTATGAAGTCAAAATCTTTGGAACGGTTTTATCGGGAATTGCTTTCTATTGACTGGGAAGCGCGGCTTCGTGCATACTCGGCCATAGAGCAGGATCTCAAGTCGCGTGGCTGCTATGAGCTGAACGATGATCGGTGGGAAGACATGAAACTCCTGGTGGGGCAGGTCATTTCCATTCATTTCAAAAAACATGTGCCAAGGGATCTGGAAGACTTCGAGGAGAAGCTGTCACAGCTTTATCTCCGCCTGATAGGACCGCTTCGTATGGATCACAGTATCGGATATTTGGACAGCATGCAACTTCTGATTGATATTTATGATGATGATGATCACGCTGCACGTGATGATATCCATCGTTTTTTTTCAACGCAGGGGATAGGAGGCCCGCGGGAGGACGAGACAGTCCTTGGGAATCTTTTCCGCTGTTATGAGCTTATGATGCAACAGGTCAAGGAGCGTTCGGCCTGTGCCACGATATGATGCAAGCGGGCGGCTGTTGGACAAACAGCCGCTTTTCTTGAAAACGCAGGGAGGGAGACATATGGCAGATAAGTTGTGGCGCACCTGCCGTTTGATGATCAATGGATTGGCGCATAAAGTGCAATACAACCAGGAAACCATTGATTCCCTGTTTTTGCCTTTTTTGCGGCGGATGACGGGTCTGCAGCAGAAAAAGGGGCAGAGATTCCTGGTATATCTGGCAGCGCCGCCGGGGACAGGGAAATCCACGCTGGCCTTGCTTTTAGAGAAGTTGTCGCAGATGGGAGATGGCATCGAGCAGATCCAGGCTGTGGGGCTGGATGGGTTCCATTATCATTCGGATTACATTGCCAGCCATTATGTGGAGCGGGACGGGAAAAAGATTCCCATGGCAATGGTGAAGGGCTGTCCGGAGACCTTCGATGTGGATCGCCTGAGGGAAAAATTGCAGGCCGTGAAGTCGGAGGATGTGCGCTGGCCTGTCTATGACCGCCGTCGCCATGATGTGGTGGAGGAAGTGGTCACTGTCCGTCGGAACATCATCCTTCTGGAGGGAAATTGGCTGCTTCTGCGGGATGCAGGCTGGGAGGATATCTATTCCTTTGCGGACTATACGCTTTTCATCACGGCGCACCTTGGTGATCTCAAGGACCGCCTGATCCAGAGGAAAATACGGGGCGGCATGACGCAGCGGGAGGCGGAAAGCTTCTATGAGAGGAGCGACAAGCTGAATGTGGAGCGGGTTCTCCGCCAGTCGTGGCTGGCCCAGGAGACGTGGCGTCTTCTGCCTGACGGGGATTATGTTTTGCAGGCCGATGCGCCTAAACCCGTTCGGATGGTGAACAGGACATTCCTCTGGAAAAAGCCTGATGTGCGGCGCAGCGAGGATGACATCATGATCGACCGCATACAGCAGCAACTGGCTGCTTATCATGCGCAAGGGAATTCTGGTGGCTATGCGGAAGGTTACAGCGAGGGCATGGCGGCGGCCCGAAGGGATATCCTGCGGAATCTCTACAATAGTGGCAGGATGAGCAGCAAGGAACTTCTGTCTACCTTTGAACTGGCACCGGAAGACCTGGCAGGCATCCTCATGAACGACAAGACCTAGAAAAAAGGAAGGCCGTTGGGGAATCCCCCGAAACGGCCTTCCTTGTAAGGATGTATGTTATTTTGCATCGAAGAGAGGCAAGGGCTCAAGAAAGATGATGTCCTTTCGGTTTGCGGCATCGCCTTCCGCCAGCACAGCGGCCTCGCCGATGACCTTGCCACCGGCTTTTTCTGCAAGTTCCCGCAGGGCTTTCATGGAGCCTCCCGTGCTGATGACATCGTCGATGAGGAGGACATTCTTTCCCTTGATGCGCTCAATGTCGGCATCCATCAGGCAAAGAATCTGTTTCCCCTTTGTGGTGATGGATTCATCGTCAACGACCAGGGGGTTTTCCATGTAAGCCTTGATGGATTTGCGGGCGGTGATGTACCATTTCATGCCCATCTGGCGGGCCAGTTCACCAACGAGGGGAATGCCCTTGGTTTCTGCAGTCATGAGGATTTCCGTTTCGGGGGGGATCCGTTTGGCAAGTTCCTTTGCGCAGTTCTCCACGAGTTCCACGTCGCCCAATATGACGAAAGCGGCAATGGCCAGCTTATCAGAGATGTTCAGTATCGGCAACGACCTTGTACAGCCTGCTACATGTAATTCATAAGCTCTGTCTGACATTGATTGCACCTCGCATAATTTTTTTAGGAAGTATTGTTTTCCTTATATCATAATCATTATACTATTTTTTACATGAAACAGTCAAAATATTTTTATTCTCGTGTGAATGGGGGACGAGGGGATGAAACTCATTTCTTGGAATGTCAACGGATTGAGGGCTTGCCTCAAGAAAGGGTTCATGGAATCTTTCGGCGCGCTGGGGGCGGATGTCTTTGCGCTTCAGGAAACGAAGATGCAGCCGGGGCAGGCGATCCTGGAACTGTCCGGGTATCAGCAGTACTGGAACAGCGCGGAAAAGAAGGGATATTCCGGCACGGCGGTATTCACGCGCATTCCCCCTCTTTCGGTGTCCTATGGCCTTGGGATTGAGGAGCACGACCATGAGGGGCGTGTGATCACGCTGGAATTTCCTGAGTATTATTTCGTGACAGTCTATACGCCGAATTCCAAGCGTGCGCTGGAACGGCTGGAATACCGCATGGTATGGGAGGATGCCTTTCGGGAGTACCTGTTGGAGCTCGACAAGAAAAAGCCTGTCATCGTTTGCGGGGATCTCAATGTAGCCCATGAGGAGATCGATCTGAAGAACCCAAAGACAAACCATCGGAATGCCGGTTTCACGGACGAGGAACGGGCAAAATTCACACAGCTCCTGCAGGCCGGCTTTTCGGATACTTTTCGGAAGCTCTATCCGGACAGGGCCGGCATCTACACATGGTGGTCCTATCTCCGCAAGGCAAGGGAAACGAATGCGGGATGGCGCATCGATTATTTCGTGGTGTCTGACCGCCTCATGGAGAAGGTGGAGGATGCCACGATCCACAATGAGATTTTCGGCAGCGACCATTGTCCTGTAGGGCTTTTGCTGAAATGGGGAACTGTGAAGAAATAATTTATTGGTGGACAGTTCTAAGGAATTGACAGGAGAGTGGCATCGTGCTAAACTAAAAATATAAAGGAGAAGTGTACCTTGATGGAGGTACGATACAGGATGTATAAAGAACGATTCTATGGATGGAAGGAGAATGACTTATGGCTTATACGATTTCATCGATAGCGAACAACACATATTCCATGTTGAATTTCGCAGCGAATAATGGAACATCCCTTTTCGGCAGCCAGTCCAGCCAAAAGTCGGACAGCATTTCGACAATGTGGAACAATTATGCGAATTCGCAAAACAGTTCCTCCGGCCTTACGGCTCTGAATGTCTACAATGTGAAGTCCAGCGCGGCAGAGGTGTTGAACTCTTACGACAGTGCCAAGAAGGAGTTCAACACGGAGTACAAATCGACGATGGATGATCTCTCCAAGGCAATAAAGTCTGTCAATTCCACGAATTTCGATGTTGGTGAGGATGCCCTGACAAAGACGAAGACCACCACGACGGACAAGGATGGCAAGACCACCACCACCACGAAGCTCAATATGAGCGATGATCTCAAGACGGCCGTGAAGAATGTACAGAATCTCGTGGACAAGTACAATGATGCCATCGATCTCTTCAAGGGGAGCGAATCTCTTTCGAACCGCATGAAGAACATGAGCACGATGTTTTCCGACACGAAGTATCGTTCAGAGAACTATGCCAGCATCGGCATCACGGTGGGAAAAGATGGAGCTTTGTCGGTGGATGAGGAGAAGCTGGCGGATGCGATTGTATCCTCTCCTGACAAGGTATCCCGCATCATCGGCAAGGAGGGCCTGGCAGGAAAAGCGGAGTCCCATATGCAGATTGCCAATTCCCAGCAGGACAAATTGTTCCCGTCGGTGAGCTCCATGTTCGGTTCGCAGTTGAAGACAGCACAGGCCTATACGGGAACCGGCCTTCTCAGCATGAGCCATTACGCGAATGTTGGAAATCTCTTCAGCATGTATTTCTAGAATAATTGCTTGACTGCCCCGGCAGGTTCTGTCGGGGCAGTTTTTTGGTGTAAGGCTAAGGATATGCATCTATACTTGTTATTTGGGAGGAAAGTATTTTGCCAGTTACAACAGAGGAACTCAATCAGGAGATAAAGAAGCGGCGCACCTTTGCCATTATTTCCCATCCGGATGCAGGAAAGACGACCCTGACGGAGAAGCTCCTGCTCTACGGCGGAGCCATTCATCTTGCGGGCTCCATCAAATCCCGCAAGACGCAGCGCCATGCAGTCTCCGACTGGATGGAGATCGAGAAGCAGCGCGGCATTTCGGTGACATCCTCGGTGTTGCAGTTCGATTATGATGGCTGCCGCATCAACATCCTTGATACGCCCGGGCATCAGGATTTCAGTGAGGATACCTATCGCACCCTCATGGCGGTGGACAGCGCTGTCATGATCATTGACGTTGCCAAGGGTGTCGAGGCCCAGACGAAGAAACTGTTCAAGGTCTGCAAGCAGCGGGGAATTCCCATTTTTACCTTTGTGAATAAGCTGGATCGCTTTGGTAAGGCACCCCTGGACTTGATGGATGAAATCGAGCAGGTGCTTGGAATCCGTTCCTATCCCATGAATTGGCCCATTGGTGTGGATGGCAAGTACATGGGTGTCTACGACCGTCAGAAGGACAGGGTGGAGCTTTTTGCCGAGGATATCACCCATGGGCAGGAAGAACGGGCATCGGAGATCTTTGCCCTGGACGATCCTGCCATGAAGCAGCGCATAGGGGAAGAAGCCTGTGAGACCCTTCTGGATGATATCGACTTGCTGGATGAGGCGGGGGAGGACTTTGATCTGGATAAGGTAGCTGCCGGTGAGCTCACTCCCATGTTCTTCGGTTCCGCCATGACGAATTTCGGCGTGCAGAACTTTTTAGAGGAATATATACGTTTGGCGCCGTCCCCGGCACCGCGAAAATCATCGGACGGGCTTATCCAGCCGAATGATACGAAATTCTCTGCCTTTGTGTTCAAGATCCAGGCGAACATGAACCCGGCACATCGCGACCGGCTCGCCTTTATCCGCATTTGTTCCGGAAAATTTGAGCGCAATATGGATGTGTATCATCATAAATCGGACAAGGTGGTGCGGCTGGCCCAGCCCCAGCAATTCCTTGCACAGGACCGCCAGATCATCGACGAGGCATGGCCGGGGGATATCGTCGGGCTTTTTGATCCCGGCATCTTCGGCATTGGCGATACGATCTGCGACGAGGGGCACAAGTTCGATTTCGAGGAGTTCCCGGTGTTCCCGCCGGAGAAGTTTGCACGGGTGCAGGCAAAGGATACCATGAAGCGCAAGCAGTTTGTCAAGGGAATCGAGCAGCTCACCCAGGAGGGGGCAATCCAGCTCTTCCAGCAGGCCGGTGCCGGCACGGAGTCCTATATTGTCGGAACGGTGGGGACTTTGCAGTTCGAGGTGTTGGAGTACCGTTTGAAGAACGAGTACAATGTGGACATCATCATGCAGATGCAGCCCTTCGAGGTGGCCCGGTGGCTGGCCTGGGAGGATGGGAGCGAGGTGGCTCCCTCCGGCCTCCGCGGAATAGATCGCGGCATGTTTGTCTATGACCGGAAGCAGAATCCCGTCTTGCTGGTGAACAACGAGTGGGCCCTGGGATGGATTACGGACAACAACCCCAAGCTCCTTTTGAACCATGTTCCCTTTGACCGGAAGGAAGCATAAGAAGATGCCAATGCCTGCTGGATTTTGCAAGGCATTGGCATTTTTTCAGAAGTAGAGCTGCTTCATGTCCCGGACGATCTGCTCCAGATTGTTGGGCAGGAAGTGGATGTTGTAGCCGATGAAGAGTGGCGAAGTGGCAAAGCGGGGCATGACTTTTGCGAAAAACTTGTCCCCATCGTGGTAGAAGAAGATGTTATAGCTGTTACAGCGCTTGTTGAAATGGTGCATTATGTAGTCCACGGAAATCTGCAGGAAGTCGGCAAGGGTGTCGAGGTTGGCTCCTTCCTCGGGAACGATGTTGAGCTCGCCAAAGCCGACGCGGGGGCAGGTGGAGGCGTTGAGGGTGATGCCGTTCCGTTGGCAGATGACCATTCCCTCGAATTCTCTTGGGGAGAAGAGGAGTTCGGAGTTCAAGTCGGAAAAGCCGATGAGCTGCATGTGGGGATGGCGGATCGTTCCTCCTGACAGGGGCCCGTAGTTCTTGAAGAAAAGAACATCCTTATATTTTCCTGAGGTAAGCATGCGCTTCCAATGGTGCAGACTGAAGCGGATCAGGCGGTGCATGTGTTCGGCTGTGTAATCCGGCATATCGGCATGGCAGATATGTCCCTCGATGATGACGAACTGGTCCGCGCCCTCGATGACGTTGTATTTGTTGCGGAGCAGGATGATATCGTCCTCGGTGGCGATGATATCCGTGAGGTGCTCCACATCACAGAAGGGGCAGTCTGCTTTCCTGTTGATGATGTTTTCCGGCTTCTGGCTTCCCAAGGTTACATCGAAGCCGATGAGGTTGATGTCCATAGAGAACTCCTTTGAGATGGAAACGTTAAATGGTATATTTTGCCCTTGGCAAAACTTGAACAATGCGTTATGACGGGATTCCCCGTCGAAACTTTAATCGGTATATTTTGCCCTTGGCAAAATTGGAACAATGAGTTATGACGGAAAAATTCCGTCGAAACGTAAATCTGAATGTTTTGCCCTTGGCAAAACTTGAACAATGCGTTATAATTGCATTCGTTGATATGTAGCTGATTACTCGGTTTATCTTATTATATAAGCAATGCGGCTTTTTTGCAAAAGGAAGTCGATAAAGCTAGGACGGTGTTTTCGATTAGCAGCCAAAACGGTTCGGACAAGAAGGCCAGCAAGGGAGAGTCGTTCCTGAAGGGGACGCTCATCCTCACCGTCGCTGGGTTTGTGGTCAAGGTCATCGGGTCCCTCAACTGGATTTTTGTTTCCCGTATCCTTGGCGGTGAGGGAATCGGCCTTTACCAGATGGCCTTCCCCATCTATTTTTTTGCAATGACGGTTTCCCAGGCAGGGGTTCCGGTCGCCATATCCATCATTACGGCAGAGAGGGTGGCTCTCAAGGACATCTATGGCGCAAAGCGGGTCTTTCGTATCTCCATGGCGTTGATGCTTGTCACGGGACTGGTGTTTTCGTTCCTGACCTATTTCGGCGCACAGTGGCTTATCGACTGGCACTTCATCCGTGATCCCCGCGCCTATATGTCCATGGTGGTACTGGCTCCCACTGTGTTCTTTGTGACATTTCTTGCAAGTTCCCGCGGCTATCTGCAGGGTTGGCAGCGCATGACCCCCACGGCGGTTTCCCAGATCGTGGAGCAGATTTTCCGCGTCATCACGATGATTGTGCTGGCGAATCTTTTGCTGCCCTGGGGACTGGAATATGCTTCGGCAGGCGCGAGCCTTGGAGCTTTGGCGGGTGCGGTGACAGGTCTTATTGTGCTCGTCTATTACCATATCCGATTGGATAGGGATATTGAACGGGATTATGGGCACGTGCTGGAGCCGACGCCGGAAACCAAAGGCGAGACGAGCTGGCAGATCATCAAGCGCATCTTTGCGCTATCGTTGCCCGTGTCGGCAGCAAGCATCATGCTGCCGGTGGTTTCCAACCTGGACCTCATGATTGTTCCGCAGCGGCTGGAGGTTGCAGGCTATTCTGTCAATCAGGCCACAGAGCTTTTCGGCTATCTTACGGGCATGGCGGTTCCCTTGGTGAACCTGGCCACGATCCTTACGGCTTCCATGGCAATGAGCATCGTGCCGGCAATTTCCGAGGCACGGGCGTTGAAGCAGAAGGACAGGGTATACAGCCAGACGGCGTCTTCTGTGCGCATATCCAATTTCGTATGCTTTCCGGCCTTTGTTATCGTGTTCGTGTTGGCGACGCCGATTGCATCCTTGATCTACAATGCCCCGGGAGCCGGTCCCGCAGTGATGATTTCTGCCGTGAGCATTGTGCTCCTGGGCTTGCATCAGGTATCGACAGCCGTCCTGCAAGGCCTGGGCCATACGAAGATTCCCATGGTGAACATGGTTTTGGCAGCGGTGGCAAAGGTCATACTGAATTGGACCTTGACTGCCCAGCCCTGGCTTGGAATCATGGGAGCTGCCTGGGCGACTGCGGCGGATATGGGCGTGGCGGCGTTCATCAATCTTTACTTCATTTACCGGTACATCGGTTACCGCATTGAGATTCCCCAGCTTCTGAAGACTGTGGGAGCAGCCGCGGTCATGGCCTTGTCGGTGAAGTTTTTCTACGATTTCACCATGGCGCAGTGGGCAATGGGAACGTTTTCTACCTTTGGGGCGGTCTTTGTTGGCTGTGTCGTCTATCTGGTGACACTTGTTCTCATCGGTGGCATCCGTGAGGAGGATGTGCAGCGTATCCCGATGATCGGAAAGTTTTTCATTCGCGGCTTGCGCCGGATCGGTGTCTTCAAGTCTCGGGAGGGCTGATGATGAAGCGGTTGGTTCTCGTCTATAATCCCGTATCGGGGCATGCAACTTTCAAGAACAAACTGGACTGGATCATTGAGGCGTTTCAGAAGCGCGGCTTTATGCTTCTCATCTATCGGACACAGAGGGACAATACAGATGCTTTTGTGAACTTTGTGCGCGAGGCGCAGGCGGAGGGCATTCTGGTTGCCGGCGGCGATGGAACCTTGCATGAAGTGGTCAATCTGTTGCTGAAGTCCGGCATCCATTTGCCTGTTGCCATCATTGGGAGCGGTACTTCCAATGATTTTGCGTCCTATTTGCGGATCAATGAAGACCTGGAAGCCTATTTTGATTGCATCGCAGCAGGAAAGACGCGATGGGTGGATCTGGGCAGGGTCGGACAGGAGTATTTCGTCAATGTGGCGAGTGCCGGAATGATGACTGCCATTGCCCATGAGGTGGATGCGAGGCTTAAGAATGCCATGGGAAAGATGGCGTATTACCTGAAAGGGCTGGGGGAGATTCCGAAGTTTCGGGCGATGCCTTTGACGATTGTTGCGGATGGTGTGGAATATGGGATGGAGGCCTTCCTGTTCGTCATCACCAACAGCCCGGTGGTGGCAAGCATGAAGAATGTGTCAGACGAAGTCAGGGTGGACGATGGGAAACTGGATTTCCTTGCTGTGAAGAAGTGCAGTGTGGCTGAGCTTATGAAAATAACGGCAGAGCTCATTGCGGGAAAGCCTGTGACCACGAAGAAGGGCGTTTTCCATATTCAGGCAGAGGTGTTTACTGTCTCTGCTGCAGAGGAAGTGTTCAGCGATCTGGATGGGGAATTGGGACCGAGATTGCCTTTGCATGTGGAAACTGTGGCAAAGGCATTGGAAGTATACTGCATATAGGGCAGGACTATACTTTTTTATGGACGGGATGATCAGAAGGGGACATAGATGGGGGAAATCAGGAAATCCTTTCCAAACCCTGAAATCTGTGGACGGCATAATTCCTGGAGGTCGGAGGCGAGGAAGTCGAGGCGCAGCATCCTCTGCAATGGCGTGAGAACGTCCGGCTGAAGGCGCATCTCCTTGCCGTTGAGGAAATGGCTGGTCTTGGTGATGAGAGGGAGAGTTCCCCTGGCTTTTATTCCACAGAGGAGTTCCCTGCCTTTGTCATCGAAGGACAGCACCCTTGCATATTGGGGGCCCAGACGGTCGGCCTCGGCGCATTGTTCTTTAGTGGAGCCGATGAGGAGATGGGGAACGATACGTTGGATCCGGCTTTGGGGATATCGCTTGCTGGCGGTTTCCTGAATGATTTCTTCGAGGGAGTGCGTCCTTTGGATGGATGCAAGCAAGCGGTTTTCTAGGCCCTCGCTGATGCCTTGGATTTCCTGGAGCTGTCCGGGATTCATGGTGCAGAGTCGTGCAAGAAGCGGACGATACAGCAGATTGTTGTTTGCAAGTAACATATGCTGCTTCAGGCATGGAAGGGAAGTTTCGGGCAGGATCCGTGCCAGTGCAGTCCAGTCGGGCGTGGTTTTTCGGAGTTCCCTTCGGATGGCGGAAGCACTGGCGATGCTTTCCTGCACGGACGTGTCATGGTAGCCTGTTCCATGCCTTTTTATGGGGAAGGTGGTCATCTTGCTTTTTATGAGATGGAGGGTGCGGAAATATTCCATGGCGAGGATGGTGTTGGGCTGCTTTAGAAAGGATTCCTCTATACCGAGGCTTTCCGAAAGGGCGGAGGTCAGCGCTGCGGCATAGGATTGCCCTTTGCGGATAGAGGCGTGGAGCTTTTCCTGTACATCTTCTGTGTCGATGAGCCGGGCAACTTTTTGGAGTTTTTTCGGGGCATTGCATTCCATTCCGAAGGCGATCTCATTGACGATGCCAAGCCGTTCCAGGAGCAAGATGGCACCACGGGCGAAATCCTGGGCACTGCGCACGGCAAAGGCAAAGGGAAGCTCCAGCACGAGATTACAGCCGCCCTGCACAGCCATTTGTGCCCGTTGCCATTTGTCGAGGATGGCGGCTTCGCCCCGCTGGGTGAAACTTCCGCTCATGACAGCGAGGATTGCGGCATCGGGGAATTTGCGCCGCACCTCTTTGAGCATATAGGCGTGCCCCTTGTGAAAGGGATTATATTCGGCAATGATGCCAATGACTCGCATATGGTCTGCCTCCCATGAATGTTTTTTTCTAGTTTAGCAAAAATCATCTAGGTTGGAAAGAAAAAGCGGTGGTCAAGGCAGGATTTGTTGCTTTCGTCAAGAAATATGTTAAGAAGACAAGCATTCTGTTGTGTTTGTGTTTTCAAATAGACATGGGAGCTGAGATTATGGGCAGGCAGTTGAAAATGAAATTATTGTTTGTTCTCGGAGTGCTGCTTCTTCTGGGAATTGGCGGCATTTACTGGTATTTGGCCGTATATACCAAGACACCGGAGTATTCTATGCAGATGATACAGAACGCCATGGAGAGGCATGACAAGGCAAAGTTCCATAAGTACGTGGATATCGATCTTGTCCTGGATGGCGCATACGATGATCTGGTTCTGGGCCTCATGGATGCGGGGCAGCCGATGTCACAGGAAACGAAGGCCGCTGTGGGTGATATCGTTAAAGTCATGAAGGCTCCACTGATTACGAGTTTCAAGACAGCGATTGACCAATATGTGGAGACCGGGAGTTGGGATGGGGTTGAAACGGAAGATGGAATGTCGGAAGATTCCATGGATTTCCATCAGGCATTGTTGAAATCCGGTCTCAAGGATGCCTGCCTTCGTGGGATAGAAGGCATCGTGAAGGAAGCCGGAACCAAAGAAGCGATTGCAAACGTGAAGGTGTTCCAGTCGGAAGCAAATGCCGAGTTCGTCCTGGAGGTCCTGCTCTCCCAGGGGAAGGATGGGACATGGCGTGTGACCGGCATCAGGAATTTCCATGATTTTGTGGTGTTTGTGGGAGAGGCGAGAAAAGCAGAACTCACGAAGTATCTTGAGGAAACCGCGGACATCATGGCGAAGCATGACAAGTCCATGCGGGATGCGGATTTCGATTTTCAGAGAATCATGGCGGCAGGCAGCCTTGGAAAACAGGGAACCAGGGAAGAACTCAAGAAGCTGATGGAGGATACTGTGGCGAAGGACTGGAAGGCGCGCCGCGATGAACTGGAAACCGTGATGGTGCCGGATGAGGCGCAGAGCCTGCAGCGTCTGCGTTTGCGGATCTGTGATTTGCACATCGGTTATGCAGAGGGCTATGCCGCATGGCTGGATGACAAGAAAGCGGCAACCCTCCGTGAGGCGGAGTCAAAGATCAAACAGGCCAGGACATTGGAGCAGGAGGCCCGTTTCCTCGCTAAGCGGATGGGAGGCTCGCCAAATGATATATGATTGTGACAGGAAATGTAATAAAAAGAGGTTATATAGAAAATGACATTGGATTCGAGCAATGAGACGGTGGGGATTCTCTACGATATTGAGAATGCTCCCTTTGAGATGTTGGACTACACTTTGGGCAAGGCGCGCAGATATCAGCCTTGCCGCACCATCGTGATTTCGGACTGGGATGCGCGTCCTGCTGACCAGAAACGATGGGAGAGATTGCTTCGTCGGCCGGGATTCACTTTCCGGCAGATTGATCGGACATTTTATGGAAAGAATTCCCTGGACTATGCTCTCTTTGAATCGGCAAAGCTCTTGTATGCGGAAGGGGTGCGGCGTTTCTTCATTATCACGACGGATTCCGATTTCGTGAGGATTGCAGAGGCACTGAATTCCGGAGAAACGCCTTCTTATATCATCGGCGTTGGTACGAAGCAGGCGAGCGAGACCCTTCGGAATGCCTATGATGAGTTCCTTTGCTATCCGCCGGAAGGGAAGACACCTGCAAAGGAGAAACAGGAGAAGCAGGAGAAAAAGGAAAAGAAGCCGGGAAGCAAGGCCGTGAAGAAGGCAGAGGCCGAGGAAACCCAACAGGAAAAGAAGAAGCGCACGCCAAAGAAGAAAACGGCGGAGCAGCCGGCGGTGGAGACTGCAAAGCCGGAGAAAAAGGAAAAAGGGACGCGCAAGAAGAATGCAAAGACCGAGAAACAAGAGACTGGAATCCTTTCGGTGCACCTGCCCAAAACCCTTCAGGAAGATCTTGGGAAGCGGATGGAAGAGGAAGGCGTGTCCATGGACGAACTCATCACTTATCTTTTGATGCGCGGCTTGTCGCGTTGATGCGGTCAGGGGGTTCCAGATGAAACGGGAAGAACAGATATTGCTGTATCAATTCCGGGATGCAGAAAAGCAGAAGGCTATGCAGCAGGTTTTTGGGAAGCTGCATATCAAAAGCCGTGTCCTGCCGGAAGATTCTTATGGGCAAAAGGTCGGCTTCCTGCTCGGCTTGAAGGGATTCAAGGAAACTTCGGAGCGGGACGGGAATTTTTCCTTTCCCCATGAGGTCCTGATTTTCCATCACATCCGGGGCAAACGGCTGGATGAGGTCCTGGAATCCATGAAGAAGGCAGGGATTCCCCATGTGAAGTTCAAGGCGGTGGTGACCCCCTTCAATACCCTTTGGACCTTGCAGCGGCTATGCGAGACGATGCAGAGGGAACATGCAGCAGTGATGGAACAGAAGAAAGAAAAGGCTGGGGAACAATAGATGCAAAAGGAAGATTCGGGACAGGCGCAGCAGCGGTTGGAGGATACCCAGTCACTGCCCCCTGTTTCGGAGGATGATGAAATCATACAGCCGCCTTTTCCCCAACAGTCTCGAAGTGTGAGAGAACTGGAGCGGCTGCCGTTGAAAGGGGAAAAAAAGACGTCCGCAAGGCATTTCAAAAGGCATGCCTTTTTGATTCTTGCGGTGTTTTTGTTCGCCCTTTTTTGCGGCTTCCTGCTGGCGGGCTATGCCATGGAGCGTTCTGAACAGGCGGAAAAAGCCCGTATCCAGCAAGCCCAGGCATTGGAACAGAAACAGAAGCAGCTGGAAGCGGAGGAAAACAGCCTGATCCAGAAGAGAAAGCAGCTGGAGCAGGAACGAAAGGATTTGGAAAAGCGGCGGCAGGAAATCGCACAGGATTTTGACCGGGCAAAAAAGAAGAACGATCAACTTTCCGCAGAGGCTCCGGATTCTGCCCTGGGACATTTCTTTGACAAGATCACCGGCAAGGAAAAGGAACGCAAGGAAGCCATACAGGAGAACAAGCAGCGGCAGGCCCAGGCGGCCAGTGATGCCGATAGCATCGACCAATCCATAGCAGATGCCCAGGAGATGCTGGAGGAGGTGAATTCCAAGCTGGAGACGGTGGCCGAAATGAAGCGGGAAGCCGATCAGATGAAGTCAAAAGTCGAAGCGGCCTATGAGGAAAACAAGGATCTCATCGATACCATACTTTATTATGCCTCGGAAGGCCTGAAATCAATGGAAGGCTTATGATAGGAGAGGATTATTTTGAAAAAGTTTTTGGCATGCATGCTCATGATGATTCTGGCAGTGACCGCAGGCTGCGGCACCGGAGGGAATGAGGCGAAGAAGGGGGAGCTTCCGCCTTTGGAAATCGGGCTCATGCCTGATACCGATTCCCTGCCGTTCATCATTGCCCAGGAAAAGGGCTACTTTGAGGAGGAAGGGGTCAAGGTAAACCTCCAGCAGTTCAAGAGTGCCATGGACAGGGATTCTGCCCTGCAGAGCGGCAATCTTGACGGCGCGATTTCCGACCTGCTTGCCGTTGCCTTTGCGAAGTCCGGCGGCTTTGATGTGAAGGTCGTCTCTGCCAGCAACGGGAACTACCAGATGATTGCAGGCAAGGAAGAGAAGGGAACCACGGTAAAGGATTACGCAGGGAAGGACGTGGCGGTATCCCGCAATACCATCATCGAGTATGTGACCGACCGGATCCTGGAGAAAGAGGGTATGTCGGAGGACAGCATCAACAAGGTCATCATTCCGCAGATTCCCACGCGCCTTGAGATGCTGCAGAACGGCAACCTTGCCGCAGCAACCCTGCCTGAGCCCATGGGAAGCATTGCCGTCCATAACGGCTGCCATTTCCTGACCAGCTCCGAGCAGCTTGGAATCAATCCCGGCGTCATCATGTTCACGGGAAAGGCGTTGGCAGACAAGAAGGAAAGCGTACAGGCCATGTACCGCGCCTATAACAAGGCAGTGAAGTATCTCAATGAGGCGCCCCGGGAGGAGTATATCGGCCTGGTTGTGGAAAAGGGAGGATTTCCTCCGGCAGCGAAGGAGGCCTTGAAGCTTCCCAAGTATCAGGAGGCTGCCGTGCCGAAGGAAAGCGATGTGACGGAGTGCATCAAGTGGCTGAATGCAAAGTCCCTTGTTTCCGAATCTTACAGCTATGATGATATTGTCATGGACATCTTCCATAAGTGATGCAGGATGATGAGATCTTCCATTGACATACGGAAACTTTCCGTTGCATATGATATGGGCCAATTCATAGTATTGGATAATATCAGCCTGACCGTTCCGGAGGGAACGGTCTGTGCTGTTATTGGCCCCTCGGGATGCGGGAAATCCACATTGCTTCGCGTTGTGGCAGGATTGCAGCAGCCGACGGCAGGGGATGTGCTCATCGGCGGGAATCCCGTGAACCCAAAGAAACAGAAAATCGGATTTGTCCCCCAGAACTATGGACTGCTTCCCTGGCGCACCGTGAAGGAGAACATCCTTCTCGGTTGCCGCATCCGCAGGGAGATGGAAGAGGATACCATGGAAAGGCTGGCTGTCATGATGGAGCAGCTGGGAATCCGGGGGCTTGAGGACCGTTACCCCAGGGAATTGAGCGGCGGGCAGCAGCAGCGTGTGGGGCTGGCGCGTTCCTTCCTCCTGCGGACAGATGTGCTTCTCATGGATGAGCCCTTTTCCGCACTGGATGCCATCACAAGGGAGGACATGCAGGAGGTCTTCCTGGGGCTTTGGCAGAAGCATGCCGTCACCACCATGCTCGTGACCCATTATGTGGAGGAGGCTCTGTATCTCGGACAGAAGATTGTCCTGATGTCGGCCAATCCGGGCCGGATTGCCCAGGTGCTGGAGAATCCTCTCTTCGGCAGCAGCGAGAAGCGTCAGCAGCCGGAATTTTTCGCCATGGGGCGGAAGATTCGCAATCTCATCAAGGAAATGGGGGGGAATGCATGAAACGTTCCATCTTCCTTTCCTATCTGGCAGGAGCACTGGCGATTTTCCTGGCCTGGTGGGGAATTTCTGCGGTGGTTTCTTTGCCCATGATTCCATCGCCCTGGGCCGTGGCCGCAAAACTCGCGGCTATCTTTGCGAAATCCATTGCCATCCATGCGGCCTTCAGCCTTTGGCGCATTGCTGCCGGTCTGGTGCTGGCTGTTGTGGTTGGCTTTCCCTTGGGGATGGTCATGGGATATTTTCCGAAGGCGGACCGCTATCTGGCGCCCCTGGTCTATCTTACCTATCCTGTGCCGAAAATCGCCCTGCTTCCCATCTTCATGCTTCTGGCGGGGGTGGGGGAGACCTCCAAGATCATCATGATTTTCCTCATCATCGTGTTTCAGGTGGTCATTGCCGTGCGGGACGGGATTCGGGCAATACCGAAGGAAACCTATTTCCCCTTGTATTCCCTTGGCGCATCCTTCGCACAGGTGTTTTCGGAAGTCCTTTGGCCCGCTTCCCTGCCGAAATTCATCACGGCGGTCCGCGTTGCGATGGCGACGGCGATTTCTGTGCTGTTCTTTACAGAGACCTTCGGGACGCAGTACGGGATGGGCTATTTCATCATGGATGCATGGCTGCGGGTGAACTACCTTGACATGTATGCCGGCATCGTGTGCCTGAGCTTCATCGGGCTTTTGCTCTTCGGTGTGATTGACCTGGTGGAGCATGTTGCCTGCCGTTGGCAGAAGAGATAATAGGGAAAGAGAGTTTTGTTTGTATGAAATGTTTGAAAAAAACCGAGCTGGTCATGATCGGGCTGATGATGTTTTCCATCTTCTTCGGAGCCGGAAACCTGATCTTTCCGCCCGCATTGGGGCAGTCGGCAGGGGAGAGCCTGCTGCCGGCAATCTTCGGCTTCCTGCTCACAGGGGTCGGCCTGCCCCTTCTGGGAATTGTGGCGATTGCCCTGCAGGGAGGACAATATAAGGAATTCATTGCGGAGAAGATCCATCCCTATTTTGCCATTGGCCTGCTGAGCATCTTATATCTCACCATCGGGCCGCTGTTTGCCATGCCGCGCACCGGAGCCGTTTCTTTTGAGATCGGCATCCTGCCCTTCCTGTCAGGGGACGATGAGGCAGTGGGACGTGCTGTCTATACGGGGGCATTCTATCTTGTGACCTATTATCTGGCCTTGAATCCCAGCAAGCTGATTGACCGGGTGGGGAAACTCCTGACGCCGGTTCTCCTGCTCTTTCTGGCCCTGCTGTTTGCAAAGTCCTTTGCATCCCCCCTGGGAGATATCCTGGAGGCGACGGGAACCTATGCAGAGGCGCCCTTTGCCCAGGGCTTTCAGGATGGCTACCTGACCATGGACCTTCTGGCCTCCATTGCCATCGGGACCCTTGTGGTGAATTCCGTGCGCCTGCGGGGTGTTGAGGGGCGCAGGTCCCTTGGAAAGGTGTGCATTTTGGCAGGGGTGATTGCCCTTTCCCTCATGAGCATCGTGTATGTGTCCCTGGCACATCTCGGTGCCACGAGTGCGTCTCTTTTGGGCCATTCCGACAATGGGGGGCAGCTTTTGGCGGATGCCGTGGGGATTTTCTTCGGCTCCACGGGAAATATCCTGCTGGCGGTCATCATTGGCCTGGCCTGTCTGACCACGAGCTGCGGCCTGGCCTCCGGCTGTTCGGATTTCTTCCATAGGATATTGGGGCAGAGGATTTCCTATCAGCGCATTGTGCTTGCCTTCACGTTCTTCAGCTTTGTCGCCTCCAACGTGGGGCTCACGGCGCTGATCCGGTTTTCCGTGCCCTTCCTTGTGGCGATCTACCCGATTGTCATTGTCCTCGTGGTGCTGTCCCTCTTTGATGGTTTCATTGGAGCGAGGAAGGAAGTCTATCGCTATGCCATTGATTTCACCCTGGTATTCAGCATCCTGGATGGATTGAATGCCGCAGGCATGGACCTTTCCATGGTGAACTCCGTGCTGAACCAGTACATTCCCTTCTACAGCATCATGCTGGGGTGGTTCTTCCCTGCTCTTGCAGGCGCCCTTTTGGGATGGGCAGTGTCGGCCCTGCGGACCGGTACCGGGAGGAATTCCTGTCCCCGGGCGGAAGAGGAAGGATGAATTTCTGCGAAATCTGCAAAAAAGTGCTGGACATTTGCTTTTTGATATGGTAATATCTAAACATCGGCGAAACGGAGTGCTCTTTGAGGATCCGGCCGGGACAAAAGCATTTGTTTGGCAGCGTGGCCATATGATTCCTTTTGGGAAGGCAGAAGTGTCTTTCGGAAAGTGGATTGTATGGTTTTTTTGTTTAGGAACTGTGAAGAAATAAATTTTAGATGAACAGTTCCACAGAAAGGATGGTAATGATGGCAGATCTGTTGTATGTGATTCCCGCAAATTCACCCAAGGAGGATATCGTAAAAACCCTGAAGGAACATCCGGAAATCAAGTTCGTTTCCCTTGTCGGCATCGACATGGCAGGAAATGACACGGATGAGAAGATCCCCATGCGCATCTTCCTCAAGGACATCGACGACTTCTATGCAGGGAGCGCTGTCCAGACGGACGGATCCTCTGTTGTGCTCACCGGCATTGCGACGCTGAACAATGCCAAGGTGGACATGCCCATCGATCCCGGGGTCAACTGGTTCGTGGATTACAATATGGAGCATTACGATGAGGAGACCGGCAAGCCAGTCGGCACCCTCCGCATCCCGTCCTTCCTCATTCACGAGGGCAAGCGCGTGGATTCCCGTTCCGTCCTTGTGGATACGCTGAGCTTTGTGAAGAAGGAACTCCTGGAAACCTTCCACTCCCATCCGAAGATTTCCGGTCTCGGATCTGTGGATGGCTCTGAGGTGGAAGATATCCAGTTCACATCTGCCACGGAGCTGGAGTTCTGGGTCAAGACTCCTCTGGAGGAAGCAAATATTGAAGAGATGTCTGCTTCCCAGGTTATGCAGGAGCAGTATTGGGAGCGTACCCATGGCGCAGTTCGTACCGCTTTGGAGACCTGTGTTCTCGAGCTGGACAAGTATGGTCTGCAGGTTGAGATGGGTCACAAGGAGGTAGGCGGCCTCAAGGCTCAGATTGACGAGAGCGGTCGCATGACCCATGTGTGCGAGCAGATCGAGATTGACTGGCGTTTTGCCGATGCCGTGCAGGCTGCAGACAACGAGATGTTCGTCCGCACGGTGGTCCGCGAAGTCTTCCGCAATATGGGCCTCGAGGTCAGTTTCAAGGCGAAGCCCATGATCGGCTTGGCCGGAAACGGTGAGCATACCCATATCGGCATGGCGGCCGTGACGAAGGACGGCAAGCTGCACAATCTCTTCTCCGCGGACGAGCCCACGAAGGATTTCATGAGCGCTGTGGGCTATGGTGCCATCATGGGTCTTTTGAAGAACTATGAGGTCATCAATCCCTTTGTTTCCGCGACCAATGATTCCCTGAACCGCTTGAAGCCCGGCTTTGAGGCGCCTGTCTGCATCGTGACCTCTCTTGGGCATACGCCGGAGATTCCTTCCCGTAACCGCACCATCCTTGCGGGGCTCATCCGCGATATCAACAATCCCTTCGCGACCCGCTTTGAGCTTCGTGCCTGCAACCCCTATACGAATACCTATCTCGTGCTGGCGGCAATCTATTCCGCTGTTCTCGATGGGGTCAAGGCCACGATTTCCCATACGACGGAGGAACTTCTCAAGGAGCTCTCCAAGGAAGCCGGACAAGAAGGCTTCTATTTGGAGAAGGACAGGGCATACCGCAGCGAGGAAGACGTGTTCGAGGACTACACGGACACGGAGAGGGACCGTCTCTTTGGCGCGCCTCCTGCCACCGTTTGGGAGAACATGGAGAACTTCGTGAACTATCCGGAGAAAAAGGCTGTCATCACGGCCAGCGGCGCCCTGCGTGACCAGATCATCGATGCCTTCAAGGCCGGTGCCTTGCTTCGCTGGAAGACGGAGCTCATCAGCCGCATCATTCCGGAGAACCGCGATATCGTCCGCAAGCTGAAGGAAATCGATGCCGATTTCGTCACGGACCAGGATGCTTACAACTGGAACAAGATCAACAGCATCCGCATCTATCTGGCCAAGGACAGCATCGACGAGAAGTCTCTCTTCACCCTGCTCATCAATGCCCTCAACGAGGAAGACTATGCCACGGCTTCCGGGCTGCAGGTGGAGATGTACAACAAGATGGAGGAGCTCAAGAGCCTTTACGACAGTTATGTCAAGAATATGATCTGATTTTTCCTTGACCGAACGGGCTGGCTATAGTATAATATCCATTTGTAAGGGCGCTCGTAGTCCAGTGGATAGGACGTTAGCCTCCGGAGCTGAAAGCGTGGGTTCGACTCCCGCCGAGCGCACCATAGGAAAATCAAGGCTTCACGGTATTTTGCCGTGAAGCCTTTTTGCATGCCCAACACCTTATTGACACCTTATTAGAGCCAAAACATTTTCATATCATTTTTCTGCGGTTGATTGCCTAATACTATGCCAGATATCAACTTATGCAGTTTGTTGCAAATTGGTACTCGGCATACGCTGTTCTCCAGACAGGACAGGAGGTTCTGTGTCCACGTCCTCAAACCCTACCTTGCTGCTGAGTACCTTGATCTGCTCGGAGAGCTTTGCTATCAGGGGGAGTTCTTCTGCTGTCAGCGACCTTACGGCGCGGAAAGTCGCTTTCGCATAGGCAATACCGCCTTTGTTGACTGCTTTGGCCAAGGAAAACTTCGTGACCACCTCGTAGCTCTTGTGCCCTTTGGAAAGCAGTCGCATCAAATACCTGCTCAGTTCCTTCAGTGAGCTTGGCGGCAGTGACAGCATGACAGGGAACAGTTCGCCCTCCCTCAGAAGATACAGCCTCCTGCGCTCCTTGCAAGCCTTAGCGTTGTTCTCGGTTGTGCCGTATTCGTTGTAGATGCAGTTCGCGCAATCACCGCCCGGCTCCCCGTAGCCTGTCACTGCATCGAGACTGCCGCAGTCAGGAGGATTGACGCTGCCATCGTATTTCCCCTTGAAATAGGCCCTGATTGGGTGATGATGGAGAATGACCGCGGTGAACTCCTTTTTAATCTCCGGTTCATCCGGATTCTCCGAAGGGAGCTGGAATACCAAAGGTAAGCGCACCATAATCGAACGGCTACCTCCCGACAGGTTTGCGTGGGATAATAGTAGTATCATCAGCAAACGCAAATCTACCGACTTTTTAAACCGTGGTTTGAAAAGTCAGTTGGGAGGTTTTATTTTGGATCCAGTGAAACAGGCTTTGCATCAAAGGAACAAACAAAAATGGAAACAAATAATTTTGGACTGCCGCAGAAGCGGTCTCAGCGACAGAATGTATAATGAAGATAAATCGGATGCTTCTGAGAGGACCGAGCTTGTCGTTGAGTATCATGGTGCTTCTATCACGGTTTCTGCCTCTACCCCTATGGATCTCTTTCGCAGGACACTTGCAGTCATGAAAGATGCGCTGTCATGACACTGGATTTATCGACCATCAATGAAATCTACATCGCCTGTGGCTATACGGACATGAGAAAGTCCATTGACGGCCTTGCCGCTGTCGTGAAAGTCCAATTCAGGCTGGATCCATTTGAGCGCAACCTGTACCTGTTCTGCGGGAGACGCCGTGACCGGATGAAGGCGCTGCTGTAATTCCGATATCGGAATTACAGGAGTTATTCCGATTTTTTAGTTATTCCGTTACATTAGAATTAACAGGCTTTGTATTCAAAAATTAGTTGCAAAATATCGGAATAAGTAATTTCCTATACCTGTATCAATTAACTGCAATACAGGAGGGAAAACAATGCAGAAAAAAACATTTATTCCAGAATGGGCAACAGTCGCTGAGCATTTGCGAGACGGTCTCGGATATTCCGAGACAACGCTGAAAAGGACAAGGTATACTTACAACGTTTTTGTAAGGGATTATTGCAACGCTAAGGAAAGCGAACCTATCAGCGCAGTTCAGCAAGGCATTGAACAGGTCGAAATAGCATTTGAATCCGGAGAAATCTCAAGAGACAAGTTGCTAAGGTTGAGGAGGCTTGCGTTTCGGATCCTTCAACTTATTGAAACTGGGCAAATCAATTGGAAACGTGCGCCGCTATACGGGAAAATTTATGGTAACAGTTCTGACGAAGTCCTTTTGTCTTCTTATGTTGAAATGGAACGTAGGGAGCACATGCATGCCGAGTCCATAATAAAACGTGACGAGAACATAATCAGGCAATATATCAGATATGCGGAGGAAAACAAAATCAATATTGCCCACGCCAAGGCACAAGATATCCTTGCGTTCCTATCTCTCATGAAGAAGCGCAGACCTGCAGGATTAAAGAGCGTGGCATCAGCCTTGAAGCATTTTTATATTTTCCTGATAGATTCAGAGATGGCAAACGCAAACATACTTCTTGCTATAAAGCCATGGGATACTCCTCAAAAAAAGGTGTATGGCGTTTTTTCTGCTGAAGAAATTCAAAGGCTGAAAGATGCCTCGACGCAGCTTTCGGACACGGAGACAGGGAAACGTGATAAAGCAATCATAATGCTGGCAATAGACTGTGGGATAAGAAGCTCGGACATATGCCGCCTGAAGCTGGAAGATATAGACTGGCGTTCCGCATCAATCAGCATAATACAGAAAAAAACTGGCATCCCTCATACAGCACCATTTTCAGTGGAAACAGGCAAAGCACTGGCAGACTATATCTTGAATGCGAGGGGAACTTCAGACCTTCCATATGTATTCCTTAAAAAATCATACTTTGATTCTGCAATGACATCTTCGCTTTTGTGCCAGAGACTCAAGAAACTTATGGAAAAAGCAGGAATAAGCCGCGCTTCATCGGAAAAGATCAACATGCACACTTTCCGCAGGAGCCTTGGGACTGCTATGGTTGATTCAGGCGAAAGCCTGGAAATGGTTGCCCAGATTCTTGGGCATAAAGATAAGGAGGCAACGAAAGGTTATATTGCTATTTCCGAAAGGATGCTTAGGGAATGTCCTCTTCCGATGCCGGAAATAAATGAAAGGACGGAGAAAAATGATCAGGATGAAATTTGAAAGTTCTCTCCGCCATAAGGAAGAGGCATTTATTGAATTCAAGAAAGAGTTTGGGCATGCGTATGATTCCCAGACTTATCACTTGCTGGATTTCGACCGATTTTGCATAGCCAAATATCCGGATGCTGAAAAACTGACCGAAGAGATGGCTATGCAATGGGCTGTGATCAAACCAACAGAAACTTCTAACGGTTACTTATCAAGGATCACCACCTTACGTCAGTTTGGCAAATATCTTACCATGATTGGTGAAGATGCATTTATTCTGCCAGACGGCTTAAAAGGCGGAGACATGCCGCTCTTACCATATGTTTTTTCTATGACGGCTCTTAATACTTTCTTCAGTTACGCTGATACAATGGAACGCTACTATCAGTCGACAGTAAGGCATCTTGTTGCTCCCGTTATGTTTAGATATATGTACTGCTGTGGTCTGCGTCCAGTCGAAGCAAGGCGTTTATGCCGTGAAGATGTAAATCTGAGAACTGGAAGGATATTTATCCGAGCGTCAAAATATAATAAAGAACGGATTATCTATGCTCCAGATAGCCTTCTGGCACTTACAAAAAACTATCTTAATGAGATTAGTGTGATATTTCCAAACAGCACGGCATTGTTTGTTGATCGGAAAGGTTGTCATTTTTCACAATCCACACATCAGTATCTTTTCGAGCATTGCCGTGACGGTTCCGGTATAAAAGCATCCGGAACAAGAGCCCCAAACATGTACAGTTTCCGCCATTCATTTGCAACCCACCGAATCTATCAATGGTATAGTGCCGGCAAGGATATCGGATCTTTACTTCCGGGGCTCAGTGCCTATATGGGGCATAGCCATTACAGTCATACCCTGTACTATCTGCACTTTATTCCTGAGTTGTTCTCTGATATGGCGGGATTTGATTTTGAACAGTTCTCAGGAATTATACCGGAGGTGGATGCTGATGACTGAAGAAAGCAGACGGATGTTTGAGAAGATACGCGACTTTTTAACTGTATATATACCGAAGCAAAGAGGATTGAGCGAACATACTGCAATGTCGTATAAACAGGGGATAAATCAGTTTTTAACATTTGTTGAGAAATCAAATGTCATCAGGTACGATGAAATCTCATTCCAACATTGGAGCGCATCCATAATAAGCGAATATCTTGTTTACCTTGAGCGGGAAAGAAATGTATCAGCATCCACGAGGAATCAGCGACTTTATGCTATACGATCGTTCCTAAAGTATGCACGGATATCGAATCCTGAACTGACAATTCTTTCCTTGGATGCATCCGGAATAGCCACTGCCAAGGAGACCCAAAAGCCTGTTGCATTCTTGAGTGAAAATGCCATGAAGGTACTTTTATGTCAACCTGATGATTCTACCAGAAATGGCCTACGAGATATGTGCTTTATGGTTACAATGTACGATACCGCAGCGAGGGACTGTGAAATGCTAAGCATGAGACTGAACTCCCTGGATCTTAATGATGTGTGCCCTAAAGTGAGGCTTGAAGGTAAGGGAAACAAGGTGAGGCAGGTCCCTCTGATGAAGAAAACAGCTAGTCATTTGAAAAGGTATATAAAGATATTTCATTCAGAGGATTCCAAAGGAGATGATTGGCTTTTTTATACAACTGCACATGGGAAAAGGAATCAAATGTCAGACGACAATGTTTCAAGATTCCTTCGGAAGTATTCTGCAATGGCTAAGACAGAGTGTCCTGAGATTCCCGACAGGGTCACGCCACATCAGTTTCGCCATTCACGTGCTATGCATCTGTACCGTAATGGTATGCCTCTTCAGCTTCTGGCTGAATTTATGGGACACGCATCAACTGTATCAACTCAAATATATGCGTATGCGGATACGGAAATGAAACGTCGAGCAATCGAAAAATGTCATGTCGATACGGAGAAAACAGAGCTTCCAGATTGGCAGACTGATGAAGAATTGATTAAAAAGCTATACGGGCTCGCATGAATTGATTATTCCGATAGTGTTGGCAGTTTTTCTTTATACTTTGGATGACAGCCCGATGCTATCGGAATAACTAAAAAATCGGAATAACTGCTGTGGGATGGAGATGGATTCCTGCTGCTTTACAAGCGATTGGATAACGGCAGTTTCAGCTGGCCCCGCACACAGGAAGAAGTCCGTCGGCTTTCCCGGCAGCAGTTCCGCTGGCTTCTGGAAGGACTTAGTATCGACCAAAAACGTGCAATCAAGCCCTCGTTCCCATGTGAATGCGTTTAGGAAAAAGTGCCGAAAATCCTTGTAATTACTGGCTTTTCGGCACTTTTTGTGGTATAATGTAGTCATCAGGAATCAAGGAGAACAACATGACTCAGCTGGAAGAATCCCTCACTCAGGAGATAAAAGAATTACGCCAGAAGAATGCGGATCAGGATAACAAGATCCGCATTCTTGAGGAGCAGCTTTACCAGCTCCGCAAGAAACTTTATGGGCGCCGGTCAGAGAAGACCAGCGTCCTTTCTGATGCGACACAGCTGAATCTCTTCAATGAGGCAGAGGTTGAGGCAAAGGCCGGTGCCAGGGAGCCGCAGCTTCAGGAAACCGAGGTGAAGGCTCACCGCCGCAAGAAGCAGAAGGGTCATAAGGAAGAACTCATCAGCAGCCTGCCGCATGAGAAGGAGGTCTGCGACGTCCCTGAAGAGGAGCGCAAATGCCCCCGGCATCCAGGGGTATCGCTTGTTCCGCTGGGGGAAAAGCTGATCCGTACGGAAGTCCGTCATATACCTGCACAGATCAAGGTGGTTGAAATCTGGCAGAAAAGCTACCAGTGTCCTGCATGCCGTGAAGAGGACCATTTCACCGTCATGAAAGGCAAGGTTCCGCAGGCGTTGCTCCCGCAGTCCATTGCATCAGCCAGTTCAGTGGCTGAGATCATACATCAGAAATATGAACTTGGAGTCCCGTTGTACCGTCAGGAGCCTCTGTGGAAGTCCATGGGACTTTCCCTGCCCAGGGCACGGATGGCTTACTGGCTTATCGCATTGAACCGTGACTATCTTTCCAGCCTCGCAGGCTACATGCATCAGCTGCTTCTGAGACAGCCGGTTCTGCACTGCGATGAAACCGTCGTGCAGGTAATGAATGAGGAGGGACGCAGGAACACCACGAAATCCTATATGTGGGTGATGTGCAGCGGCCCGTTCTCAGACATGCCACCCATACGGCTGTTCCGTTACCGCCCGGGACGAAGCGGGGATTTTGCCAGGGAACTATTGACAGGCTTCCATGGCGTCCTGGTCAGGGATCAGTACGGCGGCTATAACAAGGTGGAAGACATAACGCCCGCAGGATGCTGGGCGCATCTGAGGAGGAAATGTAAGCCAGACTAATGCAGCTGCCGAAAACAGCATACGTCCCTTTGCAGTAGGGCGAAAAAACTGGCTCTTCAGCAACAGTCCCAAGGGAGCTGATGCCAGCGCTTCCATCTACAGCCTGATAGAAACATGCAAGGCCAACAAAGTTGAACCCTATAGGTATTTTGAGTATATACTGATACGACTGCCGAATAATTCATCCCCAAAGACAGCGGAGGATTTCGAACGTTACATGCCCTGGGATCCCGAGATACAAGCCAATTGCAAACTGTAAGGACGCAGAACAGCCGCACCAGTGATATGAGGTACATCATATCACTGGTGCGGCTGGTTTTCTATACGTCATATTATGGTGCGCTTACCATCGAACCCCCATAGCGGGCTGACGTTTCGTGTAAAGGACACACTGCATGAGAGCATGAGCAGCCTTCCCAGATGGTGGGCCGCAACTGTTCATATTTTCATTATTAAAATTGGTTCTTTAGAGGTGTTCCTTGCCTTTTGAGTAGAGAAGTCATAAAATAAAGATAAGGTTACATAAGAAACGAGGTGTCAGAGTTTGAGTGACA
>Ga0256405_10000407_pt1 | contig 142844 bp, 108 predicted proteins | sample RumenRJG_02DNA_FD_189096 | JGI IMG/M metagenome (GOLD analysis project Ga0256405, IMG submission 189096) | Bovine rumen microbial communities from Lethbridge, Alberta, Canada - RJG_02 | ecosystem: Host-associated > Mammals > Digestive system > Stomach > Rumen | place: Canada: Alberta...
TTGGTAAGTTTGGATATGATAAGGCTTCTGTCAACGATATTGCTGTAACGGCGCATATTTCAAAGGCATCCGTATTTCAGTACTTTGGCAGCAAAAAACAACTGTATACCTACCTGTTGGAATATTATATTAGCAAGAACAGACACAAGTATTACCTAAAGTGTCACCTGATTTTCTGCATCAAATACAGGAGAAAGATACTTATAGGGAAGTTTGACAATGACATCAAAGCTGTACTGCGGTCTATTGCCGACAATTCGGATTTTGATATTGACATCATGGAAACCGACAAAGACCACGTACACTTTCTCATTAGTTACCCTCCAAATCTATCTGTGACATCTATGGTTAGGAAGCTGAAACAAGAAAGCACAGTCTTTGCATGGCGGCTATATAGTAATATGTTGAGACAATATTTCTGGAAAGAGAAAACGTTATGGTCGGACGGTTATTTCGTCTGCTCAATAGGCGAAGCCAACCCTAACACCATAAGAGAGTATATTAGAAACCAAGGATAGTGCCTTACATCCCACAAGCTAAAGACTTATGGTTTTTACGGCACCGAATATAAAAGGAGCTCCGGGCGGGCGCGGCGAATATTCCTTAATCATCCCCGTCCCTCAAACAAAGCTCAGAGGCAGCGCCATGAGAGATGACGCTGCCTCCGTAGATGTGAGCTTCAGGCCTATGCCTCAGAGGCCGCAGCAGCTGCTGATGACAGAGGGCAACTGGACGTCGATGCCGTAGCTAAGGGCGTCGATGCTGTCGTATACGCAGCTCACTATGCCGAGCAGCAGTACGCCGGCGGTGCACAGGAAGAGCGCACATCGGGTGTAGCCGTCGCTGCGGAAGGTGGCGATGGGCGCATCGTTGGGATTGATGTACATGGCCTTGACGATGATCAGATAGTAGTAGAGGGAGATGATCGTGTTGACCAAGGCGATGAATACCAGCAGGTGAAACCCTTGATGGAAGGCGGCCATGAATACGAAGAACTTGGAGAAGAAGCCTGCGAACGGCGGGATGCCGGCCAGCGAGAAGAGGCACAGCGTCATGAGGAACGAGAGCTTCGGATTGGTCTGGTAGAGGCCGTTGTAATCGCTGATATTGATCTTGCCGCTGTTCTGCTCGATGGAGTTGATAACGGCGAAGGCGCCGAGGTTGGCTGCCAGGTAGACGAGCAGGTAGAACACGAGCGAGGTCATGCCCTGCGCCGTGCCGGCGATCACACCGAGCACCAGGTAGCCGGCCTGCGAGATGGCGGAGAAGGCCATGAATCGCTTGATGTTGTTCTGACGGAGCGCGAAGATGTTAGCCAGCGTGATGGAGAGGATGATGATCCAGAAGAGGATGTCCTGCCACTGCTGTATCATGGGGGCGAACACCTTGACCAGGATGGTCAGCAGCACGAAGGCTGCGGAGCCCTTGGAGATGACGCTCAGGTAGCTCGTCACCACGGTGGGAGCGCCCTCGTAAACGTCGGCAGTCCAGAGGTGGAACGGTACGAGCGAGATCTTGAAGGCCAGACCCGTGAAGAAGAACACCAGACCGAGGATATTGAGCAGGTTGCCGTCGAGACGGGCGGCGATGTCGTCGAAATAGAGTGTGCCCGTAGCGCCGTAGATCATCGAGACGCCGTAGAGCAGCAGGGAGCTCGAGAAGAGCGCCACGAGGATGTACTTGGCGCCGGCCTCGGCGGAGGTAGCGCGCCATTTGTCGTAGGCCACAAGGGCGGTCATGGGGACGGACGCCAGTTCGAGCCCGATGAAGAACATGAGGAAGTGGCCGGCGGAGATCATGAAGTACATTCCCAGCAGGGTGGACATCGTAAGGATGTAGAACTCGCCCTGTTTCACCCTGTTCTCATCGCGGCTAAGGTAACGGTGGGCCATCAGGAAGACGATGAGTGTTCCGATATTGAGCACAGTCTTCATGACGGTCATCATGGGTGTGTGCTGATACATACCGCCGAAGGCTTCCTCTACGGGAGCGCAGGAGGGCAGATACCAGCACTCGGGTATCGCATTGAAGATGGTGAGCAGCGTCATGAGCACCACGGGAACCGCGGTGTTGAGCACAGGCTTGCCGTCCTTGCGGTCAGTGCAGACCACGAGGTCATAAATGAACATTACCACAATGACCAGCAGCAGTGCCAGCTCCTCGTGCATATATAGAAATTGAGAGTAATCCATATCTAAGCAGTACTTTACGGGATCAGGAAGGAAGTTAACGATGTTAATTGCGTAGCGGCGGCATTGATGTGGTCAACGATGGGCGTAACGCTGTAGTTGATCATATCGCTCATCCAGAGAGGTGCGAGACCGAGGCCTGCGATGCACACCACGAGGGTGGTGATGGCGATCTTCTCGTCCCAGGTAGCGTCGTGGAGCTTGAGGTGGTCGGGGTTCTTGCATACGCCGTACATCACCTTGCCTACCATACGGAGGATGAACACGGCGGTGATAACGATGCTGGTGGTAGCCAGGATGGTGAGCACACGGTGGAGTGTGTCAGCCTGCTGGAAGGAACCTACGAAGATGGTCATCTCAGCCACAAATCCGCTGAAGCCCGGCAGACCGAGGTTGCCCAGGCCGGCGATGACGAAGCAGACGCAGATATAAGGCATGATGCGTATCAAGCCCTGCAGCTCCCTCACGTCGCGGGTGTGGGCGCGGTGGTAGATCATACCGATGCAGGCGAAGAAGAGGGCCGTCAGAAGTCCGTGGGAGAGCATCTGAAGGATGGCGCCCGTAGCGGCGGTGCGGTTGATCATCAGGATGGCGAACAGCACGAGGCCGCAGTGGGAGACGGAGGAGTAGGCGTTGATATATTTCATATCGGTCTGTACGCAGGCCGAGAATGCGCCGTAGACTACTCCGATGGCCACCACGATGAGGAATATCCAGCCGAGAGTCTTGGCGGCCTCGGGCATGAGGAACATGGCGATGCGGAAGCAGCCGTAGCCTCCGAGCTTCATCAGCACGCCGGCGTGCAGCATACTCACGGCCGTAGGCGCCGAAGCGTGACCGTCGGGGCTCCATGTGTGGAAGGGGAACATGGCGCCGAGCACGCCGAAGCCGACGAATGTGAGCGGGAACCAGATGTACTGCTGGGCCACGGGGATAACGTGAGCGCCGTTAGTATGGTGGGCCAGGTCAAGGATATTGAACGTCTGGCCGCCGGCGCCGTAGAAGATGCCGAAGATGCCGCACATCAGGAATGCGGAGGCACCCATGAGCATAAGCGTCAACTTCATGGCGGAGTATTCCTTGCGGCCCGTGCCCCATACGCCGATGAGCAGATACATCGGGATGAGCGCTACCTCGTAGAACATGAACATCATGAACAGGTCGATGCTTATGAAGAAGCCGAACACACCGAGCGAGAGGAGCGTGAACCAGAGGAAGTATTCCTTGGTCAGGGGCTGCAGGCGCCAGGAAGCGAACGTACCGGTGAACACGATGATCGAGGAGAGCAGCAACATGGCCACCGAGATGCCGTCCACACCTACGGTGTAGTTGATATGAAGCGGAGCGAACCAGGTGAAGTCGGTAGTGAACAACATCTCGGCCGCAGCCCCTGCATGACGGGCCTTGAGGTAGACCACAACAAGGCTGATGGCCGTGATGAGCAGAGCCGAAGAGCCCGCCAGCATCACGCCACGCACGGCCTTGATGCCTCTGGCGAGCCACAGGCACAACAACATCAGCAGGGGGATGATTATGAACAAATGTAATGGGAACATATCTAAGGGAAGTATTTACTAGATGATTAACAGTAACACGATGGCCAGCGCACCGATGAGGAATACATAGGCATACTGCTGTACCTCGCCGCTCTGGAAGCCGCGGATCAGGTAGCTGAGGCGGTGAGAACCGGAAGCAAGGCCGTTGAGGAATCCGTCAACGATATGCTTGTCACACCAGGCCACGGGCTTTGAGATATGAGCGAAGATGATGCGATGGGTGACGAACTGGTAGACCTCGTCGATATAGAAGCGGTGGTAAGCCCACTTGTTGAGCGTGGAGAAGCGCGCTGCGAGCTTGTCGGCCACCGGCTGGGTGGAGCCCTTGTACATGTAGGTAGCCAGGCCTATCGAAGCCAAAGCGATGACGATGCTCGTGCCGGCCACGGACCAGTTGAGATGGATGTCGTAGCTCATACCGTCGGCGCTCACGAAGTGGCCGAAGGGGATGAAGCCGGCGACGCAGGTCACGGCGGCCAGGAAGATGAGGGGCACGGTCATAGTGGCGGGGCACTCGTGCGGCTGAATCTCGGCGTGATACTTGACATTCTCTGTTCCCCAGAAAATGCCGTAGTAGAGGCGGAACATATAGAATGCCGTCATGGCGGCAATCAGCGTCATGATCCATCCCATCACGGGAGAGAAGGCGAAGCAGCCTGCGAGGATCTCATCTTTGGAGAAGAAGCCCGAGAACGGGGGAATACCCGAGATGGAGAGACAGCAGATGAGGAATGTGATATGCGTAATGGGCATGTACTTCCTCATGCCGCCCATGGCTGCCATCTCGTTGTCGTGCACGATGGTGATGATGGCACCGGCGCAGAGGAAGAGGCAGGCCTTGAACATGGCGTGGGTGAAGAGGTGGAACATAGCCGCCATATAGCCCACGCTGCCCGGGTGAGAGTGGCCCGTGACATATTCGGTGCAGACACCGAGAGCCACCATCATAAAGGCTATCTGCGAGATGGTCGAGAAGGCGAGCACACGCTTGATGTCCGTCTGAGCGCAGGCCACAACAGCGGCGTAGAACGCGGTAAAGGCACCGACGTAGGCCACGATGTGGAGCGTATTGGGCGCATACTCTATCCAGAGCGGATACATGCGAGCTACCTGAAACACACCGGCCACAACCATCGTAGCAGCATGGATAAGGGCGCTGACGGGCGTCGGGCCCTCCATAGCATCGGGCAGCCAGATGTGCAGAGGGAACATGGCACTCTTGCCGGCGCCGCCCACGAACATGAGCAGCAGGGCCGTCGGGAGCATCGCAGCGCCTGCGGCGATCTTGTCGGCGTTGCCCTCAAAATCGAAGCTGAATGTGCCGCAATAGTAGCCGTAGATGAGGATACCGATGAGGAAGCCCAGGTCGGCAAAGCGGGTGACGATAAAGGCTTTCTTGGAAGCCGCTATCGCCGCGGGCTTGGTATAATAGAAGCCGATGAGCAGGTAGGAGGACACACCCACGAGCTCCCAGAACAAATACATCTGGAAGATGTTGGTGGCCACGACGAGCCCGAGCATCGACATCGTAAAGAGGCTGAGGAATGCGTAGAAACGCTGGAATCCGCGCTCACCGTGCATGTAGCCGAACGAGTAGACGTGCACAGCCAGCGAGACGGTGCCCACCACGACGAGCATCATGACCGATATAGGGTCGAGCATGCAGCCGATGTCGAACGAGAGGCCGCCGATGAAGAACGGCAGCCACTGATGGTTGAAGGCCGTGATCACGGCGTATGTGCCCTCGGCGGTGCGGGGCGCGGTGAAGTATGTGTAAGCCGTATAATAGCACAGCAGCGTGACCACCGTCAGCGTGAGCGTGCCGATGAGTCCGGAGGTGCGGTGGCTCATAAACTTGCCGAAGACTCCCAGAACGAGGAATGAGAGGAACGGCAACAGGAGGATAAGAACTGTATATGAGTAATCCATTGGTCAGAGTCTTATTGCGTTACTACCATTTCAGAGTATCGAGGTGATTGAGCTGAATGCTGCGCACATTGCGGTAGATGGCTATCATGATGGCTATGGCCACTGCTGTCTCGGCCGCCGAGATGGCGATGGAGAACAGGGCGAAGAAGTAGCCCTCCTGGCCCGCAGGATAGAGCAGACGATTGAACACGGCGAAGTTGATGTCCGAAGCATTGAGCATCAGCTCCACGGAGATGAGCACGGCCAGTGTGCTGCGCCGCGTGAGAAAGCCGTAGATGCCGATAAACAGCATGAGGGCCGAAAGTATGAGGAAATATTCCAAGTGTAGCATAATGATCTCCTTTTATCTTTTGCGCGCTATTATTATTCCGGCCACGATGCAGGCCAGCAGCAGGACACTGACAGCCTCGAAGGGCAGCACATAGCCGTACTTGTCGAAGGAGAGCATCTGATGTCCAATCGTGGAGATGGAGATGAGCTGCTCGCTCGGAACGGCGTCGGTAATAGCACCGGTAAAGTGGTGAGTAATGATTATGAACAGCACGATGGCTGCGCCCAGAAGGCAGGTCACTGCGGCGGCAAAGATCTTGCCGGTCTTGAGCCTGACGAGCTTCTCTCCGTTGGAACTGGTGAGCAGGATGGAGAACACGAAGAGCACCACGATGCCGCCCGCGTATACCATCATCTGTACCGAGCCGAGGAATGTGTACCCCATCAGGAAATAGAGGCCGGCCGTACCGAGGAGGGTAAAGAAGAGAAACATGGCCGAGCGGATGATACGCTTCGTCGTAACGGTCAGTACGGAGAAAGCGAGTATCAGGAAGGCCAGGATGTAAAATATTACTGATTCTGCGTTCATAGTCAATTGTCTTTAGGTTTGCTCTCAGCGTTATCGGGGGCTGCGGCGGGCTTTGCGTCGGCCTTGGCCTCCTGAGAAGCTGCGGCAGCAGCAGCAGGCTTCACTTCGGGCTTGGCAGCAGCGGCGGGCTTGGCGGCGGCAGCAGCAGCGGGCTTAGCGGCGGCAGCGGCAGCAGGCTTAGCGGCGGCAGCAGCGGCGGGACGCGGCTTTACAGCCGGACGGGGCTCTACATGCGAGCCCTCGTGATTGAGGCGAAGGATGAGCTTCTTGCGGTCGAAGACAGCATTCTCGAAGCTCTGATCGAAAGTGATAGCGTTATGCGGGCAGGCATTAACGCACAGCATGCAGAACATGCAGGTGCCGAGATTGTACCAATACTCCTTGAGGACTCTCTGCTTCTTACCGTCGGGAGTCTCCACCATGTCATGTACTACTTTGATCGTACCATTGGGGCAGGCCATCTCGCAGAGGTGGCAGGCCACACACTTGTGTTCGTTCTTATCGTTGTGAGGCATGGTCAGGCTGCCGCGGAAACGGTCGAACATCATGAGCGTGTCGCGGTTTTCGGGATACTGCTCAGTCACCTTCTTGGTGAAGAGCTCGCGCATGGTGGTCTTGAGACCCACGCACAGCGTCTTGACTCCCCAGAAAATGCCTCCGAAATAACTTCTTTGTTTTTTCATCTTGTCCAATACGCATTAAAAGTGAAGGCCGAACTCAGAAATAAGAGCCATGAGCACCAGATTGCCCATCGAGATGGGGATGAGATATTTCCACTCCAGATTGAGCAGCTGGTCGATCCTCAGACGGGGGAAAGTCCAGCGCTCCCACATGAGCAGGAAGGTCACGAACACAGCCTTAACGACAAACCACACAAATCCGGGGATAGCATCCATCACGCCGTCGAATCCGGCCACACCGATGTGCAGCGGCATCCAGCCGCCGAGGAAGATGGTCGTGGCGATGCAGGCGCAGATGAAGAGGTTGAGATACTCGGCGAGGTAGTAGAAGCCGAAGCCCATACCCGAATACTCGGTGTGGTAGCCGGCGGTCAGCTCGCTCTCGGCCTCAGGCATATCAAACGGCCCGCGGTTGCACTCCGCGTTGCCGGCTATCATATATATAATAAATGCGATGATCGCGGGGACATGACCCTTGACTATGTTCCAGCAGTCTGCCTGACCCTCGACGATGGCGGAGAACTGCATGGTGCCCGTCAGGGCTATCATGGCCAGCATCGTCATGCCGATGGAGAGCTCGTAGCTGATGATCTGCGCACCGGCGCGCATGGCGCCGATGAGCGAGTACTTGTTCTGCGATCCTATACCGGCCAGCAGGATGCCGACGATGCCGAGCGAAGAGGCGGCCAAAAAGAAGAAGACACCCACATTAAAGTCCAGAATCTCCGCGCCCTTGTTCCAGGGAATGCAGGAGAAGGTGAGCATGGAGGAGAGGATCACCATGACCGGCGCTATCACATAGATGAGGCGGTCGGTATTCTTCATGAAGATGATCTCCTTCGTGAGCATCTTGAACACATCGGCAAACACCTGCAGCAAGCCCCACTTGCCGACGCGGTTAGGACCGAGACGGCACTGGAAGAAGGCGCAGATCTTGCGTTCAAAATAGATGAGGAATATAGCAAAGCAGGCGTAGAGCGTGATAATAATCAGGCCCACCACCACACACTCTATCAGGATGGCCGCCCAGGAGGGCATGGCCGAACGTAGCAGAGTGTCAAACCAATTAGTGACTATACTGAAATCAAACATATTCTCTGTTCCTTAGTGTGAGTAGTTAGCGGTCTATATCGGGCACTACGTAATCGAGAGTACCGCCGATGGAAATCATGTCGGCGATTTTCTCTCCGCGGCAGGCCGTGTCCATCACAGCTACGAGCGGCAGGCCCGTGGCGCGGTAGTGCAGGCGGTAGGGGGTCTTGTCGCCATGGCTCTCGAGGAATACGCCAAAGCGGCCACGCGAAGCCTCAACGGCATTGTAATAAGTACCCTCGGGCACCTTGATAATAGGTTTCATCTTCTCCTTGTAATTGCCCTCGGGGATGTTGTCCACCAGCTGCTCGAGGATGTTGAGGCTCTCCTCTATCTCCTTGAGACGTACTATCAGACGGGCGTAGGAATCGCCGTCCTGGAGGACAATCTCGTTGAACTGTACCCTGTCGTAGGCGGCATAGGGCTCCAGCTTGCGCACATCGTTGTGCCAGCCTGCTGCCCTGCCGCTGCCGCCGGTGCAGCCGTAGGAGATCACCTGTTCCTTGGTGAGCACGCCCACGCCGTCGAGGCGGTTGTGAGCTATCACATTGTCGGCAAAGATGTCGTAGTATTCCTGAAGATTCTTGCGCTCCATGGTGATGAAGTCCTTCACCCTCCGCTGGAAGTTGGGATGCAGGTCATACTGCACGCCGCCTATCATATTATAGTTGATGATAAGGCGTCCGCCGCAGGTCTCCTCGAAGATGTCGAGGATCTTCTCCCTGTCGCGGAAAGCGTAGAGGAAAGCGGTCGTAGCTCCGAGGTCCTGACAGAGGCATCCGAAGAAGAGCAGGTGGGAGTCGATTCTCTGGAGCTCGTCCATCATGGTGCGTATCACCTTGACCCTGTCGCTCACCTCCACGCCCATGGCCTGCTCGATGCAGGCGCACAGCGCATGACGGCTCTGCTGGGCGGAGATATAATCGAGACGGTCCGTGAGGGCCAGTGTCTGCGGATAGGTGAGGCTCTCGTTGAGCTTCTCCACACCGCGGTGAATGTAGCCGAGGATGGGGTCGATACGCTTGATGATCTCACCGTTGAGGGCCACACGGAAGTGGAGCACGCCGTGGGTGGAGGGGTGCTGCGGGCCGATATTCACGACATAGTCGTCGGGGGCGAAGATCACATTCTCCTTATAGTCGCCGAGCGTGCCGTCGGGGTTCATGGAATACTGACGTGTCACATCGGCGAGGGGCTCATTGGTCATGTGCTCGCCGTCGAAGGGATTCTCGGCTATGGGGTCGTCGTCCTTGCGCATGGGGAAGCCCTTCCAGTCCTCGCGGAGGAAGATGCGGCGCATGTCGGGATGACCGGCGAAGATAATACCGTAGAAGTCGTAGACCTCACGTTCGTAGATGAGCGCTATGTCCCAGAGATCGCTGGCCGTAGGCAGCACAGGGTGCTCGCGGTCGGTGGTCGAGGTGCGGAGGTTCACACGCTTGCCCGTCTCGGTAGAGAGGAGCATGTAGACCACACCGAGGCCACCTTCCTCTCCCCAGTCCATACCTACGAGGTTCTCCAGGAAATCCATCTTCTCCACGTCGCGCAGACGCAGGAGTTCTGCCCTGAGCTTGGAGGGCTCTATTATAGTAATTTCCAGTTTCATGCTTTCTCCTCCTCTTTAGGTCGTTTCTGCTTGCGGTTGGTAGTACCGAAGTAATTCTCCACCTTCACTATTCTCTGCAGCTGCATCATGCCGTACAGGAATGCTTCAGGGCGCGGAGGACATCCGGGCACATACACGTCCACGGGGATGACCTTGTCCACGCCCTGCACTACATGGTAGCTCTTGGTGAAGGGGCCGCCGGCCACGGAGCATCCGCCGATAGCCACCACATATTTCGGGTCGGCCATCTCATCGTAGAGACGCTTGAGCACGGGAGCCATCTTGGTCGTGATAGTACCGCATACGAGGATCACGTCGGCCTGACGGGGTGAATTGCGTGTCACCTCAAAACCGAAGCGGGCAATGTCGTAGCGCGCTGCGCAGACGGCCATAAACTCGATGCCGCAGCAGCTCGTAGCGAAGGTCAGAGGCCAGAGCGAATTGCTGCGGCCCCAGTCGATAAGGTCGTCGAAGGGCTTCACAAGCACGTTGACGCCGCCTGCGTTGAGCTCTTCTACTAATTTCTCATAAGTCTCATTGTCCTTAAAGTCCTTGTAAGGAATAGACTTGATCTTGGCTCTCTTCTTTATTTCCATACCAAAGCTCCTTTCCGCCAGGCGTAAGCCAGGCCTAATACGAGGATGAACAAGAAGAACAAAACACTGCATATTCCCACTACTCCGAGCGAGCGAAGCACTACGGCCCAGGGAAACAGGAACATGGTCTCCACGTCAAACATCAAGAAAAGTATCGCATAGAGATAATAACCTATGCGAAACTGCATCCATGTCCGTCCGCGCGTGGGGATACCGCATTCGTAAGGCTCCTCCTTCTGGGGGTTGAACGACCTCGGGGCGATAAGCACGGCTATCACTACTACCAGAGGGACGAACAACAGACCCGTAAGGGCAGCCGTCACAAGCATGGTGAAGTTCATTGATTTATTAAGCTATTAAATGAATATTCAGAATATGGCTCTAAAACCGGCGGCAAAGTTAAGAAAAAGTATCAACACGCGGCCCAATATTCATGAGAAAATAGATATGTATAGATAGCATATTAACATTTAACACGGCCGCCCGCACCGCCTTTGTTCGTTTTTGCAAAGCAGGACACCGCTTTAGCCCGCTTCCTCGCTGTCCGTTCCGGGCGCCGGCGATTGGCGCATGCTTTGTTGCGAAAGGAAGGAAGCGCGGAATGATTGCCGCGGCCCAGCCGACTGGTTCCGCAAGGCCGGGAATGGATGTTGTCACACCGCGGCCCGGTGCCTTATAATGGAGGCCGACCGGGATGCGCCCGGAGATGCATGCTACGCAGGCCAGAATGCGTAACATTCTTCTCAGCCCGGTCCCGGGGTTTCGTCATTCGCTTTCCGGGCGTTCACACCGTGCGGAAATCGCCCCCGGAAAGGACGGTTTTTACGCCTTTCCAACTATCTGTAAATCAATGCTGTTTATTGTCCAAAATTACATTTGAGACGTTTTAGAACATCTCAAATGTAGTTTCACTCAGGTCCTATGTGAGTATCCGCGCATGCGGAAGGGTAGAAATTATGTCCGCAGGGAACATGAGATTTTACAAAAACAAAACCTCCGGTAGGCGGGCCTGCATGCAGAGGCGGCAACATAATCTCATATGTTGCCTGATCGAGGCTACTGTAAATGCGGGGCTACATGCAGAGGCGGTAGCGGGCGCCGCTCAGGCTGCGCAATATGCCGCGCATCTCCATGTCAAAGAGCATCGGCATCAGTTTCGCTATCGATATGCCCGTCTCGAGGGCGAGGGCGTTGACCTGCTTGTCGTCGCCACCCCTGAGGGCGTCCACGACCTTCTGCTCGTCGGCGTTGAGCTCGGGGAAGAGCTCCGGTTCGCGCTTCGGGCGGCGCTTGCCGTCCTTCCTGGTCTCCCATCCGAGCGAGGCGGCTATGCTCTCGGCCGAGAGGGCTATCTCGGCCTCGCGGCTGAGGATCATCGCATTGCAGCCCTCGGAGAATTCGTCGCTCACCCTTCCCGGGAAGGCGAACACCTCGTGCTCGTAGCCCGTGGCCATCGAGGCGGTGATGAGTCCTCCGCCCTTGGCGGCGCTCTCGACGACCACTGTGGCGGTAGTCATGCCGGCGATGATGCGGTTGCGGCGTATGAAATTCTGACGGTCGGGATTGGTGCCGGAGGGGAATTCGGTGAGAAGGCCGCCATTACAGAGCATCTCCTCGGCAGTGCGGCGGTGCATGGAGGGATAGATGCGGTCGAGGCCGTGGGCCAGCACCGCCACGGTGGGCAGGCCGGCGGCGAGGGCTCCGCGGTGGGCGTTGATGTCTATGCCGTAGGCCAGGCCGCTGACGATCAGTGTATCGGGGCACAGGTCGGCGAGCTCGCGTGTCAGGCGGGCGCAGATGTCCTTGCCGTACTCGGTGCAGCGGCGTGTGCCCACCACCGAGAGGGAGCGGGGCGCGTTGAGGTCGGCCGTGCCGCGGTAGAAGAGCATGAGCGGCGCGTCGGTGCAGCCGCGCAGCAGGGCGGGATAGGCGGTGCTGTCGATCGAGAGGCAGCGGATGTCGTGCTTCGCAGCGAACTCGAACTCCCGCTTCGCCTCGTCCATCGTCTCGTCCAGCCGTTCGACGCCCTCGACGAGTTTGTCATTAGCCTCGGGCAGCAGGGCGCGGATATCGCTGCGGTATTCCCACACATTATGTCCTCCGCCGCCGGCTCTCCACACCTCGGCGGCCTGCGTGGGGCTGTAGCGGAAGGCCAGCGCGAGAGCCAGATCGTAGATTCCATCTTCGTCTGTCATAGCTCTCCCCTGGTAAAGCTCTCTATCTTCTCCTCGAGCTCGGGACAACGGCCCAGCCTGCCGCCCACGAGGCACACGATGTCTACCCTCGAGGAGAAGGCCATCACATCGTCGGGCAGGCGGAAGATGTCCTGGTAGAACACATAGCGCAGGCCCTCGCGGGCGAAGGCCAGACGGCTCACAAACTCGTCGTCGCTCCTGAGCGGCTTCTTGAAGCGCATGTTCATCTCGGCCACCACGGCGTCCGTGCCACGGTCGTGGAGCTCGGCGAAACTCATGCCGAGGCGATGCAGGAACATGTGGCGCGTGTGCTCGGTATAGTGCTGATAGTTGGCATTGTTAACTATTCCCTGAAGGTCGCACTCGTAGTCGCGCACCTCCATGCGGTATTCGAAGATATAATCAGGCTTCTTCATTGTTGGCATTATGATGAACGGGACGGCTCAGAAAGTCGGCGCCGAAAGCGCAGCGCAGACAGTCGCGGCGGTCGCAGTAGTTCTTTTTGAGATGTATGAGCGCCTGCGAGCCGGCCGCGGAGTGAACGGCTACGCCGACCTCTTTCCAGGAACGGGTGATGAAGTTGTTCTCAGGCGGTATCTGGTCGTAGAGCGCCCAGCCCTGCCGCTCGAGCGCCGTGTCGCCGCGATAGCGTCCTATGGCCACCAGCAGGGGCACGACACTATTGAGCACGAGCAGATTGAGCGTAGAGGATTGCAGGCATTTATCGCTCTCGGGGCTCGGACGACCGAAGCAGTAATGCGTGCGCCAGTAGCCGGAGACACCGGTCCTGAGACGGTCGCGCACATCGCGGAGGCTGCCCTTCTCGACGAGCGAGGAGAGGGACACCGCACCGCGGACATAAAGGTGGGCAAGCTGTGCGAGGCGGATGTGGGGGAAGTTCTGCGGCCTTGTCCTGAGCATGCGCCACCGCTCCATGGGCATCGGAGTGAGGCCGAACTTATGGGCGAGGAATGCGTACTCGGTGGCGTAACGATTGAAGGCCCCGAGCGTGGCGGGGTCGCGGCGGCACTGCTCCGTGAGCGCACTCTCGTCCAGCAGTCCAGCCTGCCCGAGAAACAGCGACTCGATCTGGAGCAGATTGTCACGGTGTTTGCCGGCGTCGCTCAGCGAGATGTGCTCGGCCCATTCCTCAAAGGCGTCGCCGTTAATGCCGAAGCCGAAATTGCGCGCCAGGGTGATGAAGCAGACCCGCTCCCAGTCGCCGCCGGAGCGCTTGAGGGTGTCGGCGATACGCCTGACCTTGCCGTTCATACGCTCCTCGGTGAGCTGGCGCAGCATGCGCTCTATCCTCCCGCCGTCAATGGTAGGAATATATCGGTAGCACGGGGGAAACTTGTCCTCGCGGACCAATTCGGAATAGTTGTCCTCCACCTCGCGGGGCACATGGAGCACAAACTGCGGGAGCTGTGTGCCGTTGATGTCCTTCACCTCCACATCGGGCTCCTCCACCACATGCAGCACTATATTGCCGTAGCGGGGATCGCGGTCGTGGCCGTGGCGATACCAGTCGCTGCTGCGTGTGTGCAGCTCCACATTGCCCGCCATCTCCATGCCGTCCAGCCGCACCACGGCGCCGAAGAAATCAGGCCCCGCATCCGTGTTGTGCACGCCGGGATTGATGATCTCTATCGGCCTGCCGTCCGTCGTATGCAACTGCCCGGGCGGGTAGAGACGCTTCTGCCATGTGAAGTGGAGCAACCTTTCCATCGTCTATGAGAAAAGTGAAGGCGGATCTTCATTGTCGGAGCCCTCAGCATTATTATTTCCGCCGCCGGCATTATTAATTCCGCCGCCGGTACCGTTATTTCCGCCGCCGGAGCCGTTTCCGCCGTTATCAGCGCTATTATCGCCGCCGTTATTGACGTCTGCGTTATCGCCGTCTGCGCCCTCTGCTTCATCGCCGGCCTCCTGCTCATCGCTCTCAGCCGGAGTTAGAGTCGAGGGTATCTGCTCCACGCTCTCCACGTCCCACATCGTGAGGCGTTTGCCGCGGGCCTTGAAACTCTTGACGCCGACAAATTCGGTAGCTTCCACCTCGAAGGGCTCACGGAAAGCGTCTGCGCCGCCCGGCGTGATGCGGAAGCGGCAGAATGCGTCGTTGGTAAGAATGATCAACTGCGACTTGCCGACTGCGCTCTCCTCTGCCCCGTCCCCGCTGAGGAAGTTCTGCGGCTTGCGCGAGAGCTCCATCCGGAAGCGCTTTAGGTAGAGGTAATCGTTCTGCGAGGCGTCCCTCAGCACCGCGGTCCAGACGGCGTCGGCGTCCCAGCGGCAGATGCGCAGGAGGTCGGGCTCGTAGTGGTTGTTGAGGTCGAAGTCGGTGGTGTAGAATGTGCCGTCGGGCAGCACCACGAGGATTCTGTCGCCGCCCTTGAACTCGCCCAGATAGTCGCCTCTGCCATCGATATTGAGGCGCGAGATGGCACGGTCAAACCAGAGCCTGCTGCCGCCGAGGGTTGAGACACCGCGGCTCTTGAGGTTGACGCGGTAGATGTCGTGACGTGTGAGCAGGTTGCCGCGGCTCTGACGGCCCTTGATCTGGAGATCGCCGAAGTCCTTCTCGAAGGAAGTCTTCTTGATCTTGGGATTGGGCTTCAGGACCACCCTGATCACCTCGGCCTCGCCTGCGGGATTGGCGGAGAAGTAGACGACGCGGCTGCCGGGCTTCCCCTGCGTGAGGTCGTACTCGCGGTCGTGCGTCACGGCGGCCACATTAAAGCGCTTATAGTAGTAGGCGCCGCCCTTGCCGTCGCGGTAGACGGCGTTGTAGGTGGTGCGCTTGTCGCCCTTGCGGTAGACGGCGAGGTGGATAATCTCCGCCTTGCGCTTTTCCTTCTTGCTGCGCTCCGTCTCCCCGACAAAGAGTTTGTCGGCTATATGTGTCACCTTGTATGTGCCGTCGCGGTAGAAAATTATCACGTCGTCGATGTCCGAACAATTCTCTACAAACTCGTCCTTCTTGAGAGCCGTACCGATAAAGCCGTCGGCGCGGTTGATGTAGAGCTTCTCGTTGGCCTCGGCCACCTTTGCCGCCTCGATGGTGTCAAAGGAGCGTATCTCGGTGAGCCTGGGATGGTCGGCGCCGTAGCGGGCCTTGATCATGTTGTACCATCCCACGGCCACTTCGGTCATGTTCCCCAGGTCGCGGTTCACCTTGTCTATCTCCGCCTGCAGCCGGGCCATCAGCTCGTCGGCCTTGTCCTTGTTGAACTTGAGGATCCGCTGCATCTTGATCTCGAGGAGCCTGAGAATGTCCTCCCTCGTGACGGCACGGATAAAGTCTTTCTTATACGGCTCGAGCTTGCTGTCGATAAAGGCCACTGTCGTGTCGAGGTCGGGCGCCTGCTCAAACTGTTTCTCCTTGTAGATCCTCTTCTCGATGAATATCTTCTCGAGCGAAGCGAAGAAGAGCTGCTCCTGAAGCTCGCCGCGGTGTATCTCGAGCTCCTTCTGCAGCAGGGCGCGGGTCCTGTCGACGCTGAAGCGGAGCACATCGCTCACCTTCATGAAGCGGGGTTTGCCGCCCTCTATCACACAGCAGTTGGGCGAGATGCTCACCTCACAGTCGGTAAAGGCGTAGAGCGCGTCGATGGCTTTGTCGGGACTCGTGCCCGGGGCGAGGTTGACCAGGATCTCGACGCCGGCGGCGGTCATGTCCACCACGTTTTTTATCTTGATCTTGCCCTTATCGTTGGCCTTGAGGATAGAGTCGATGAGCGTCTGCGTCGTCTTGCCGAAGGGGATCTCGGAGATGCGCAGCGTCTTGTTGTCGACCTTGGTGATGGTAGCCCGCACCTTGACGCTGCCGCCCCGCTCGCCGTCGTTGTAGCGCGAGACATCGATGCTTCCGCCGGTTGGGAAGTCGGGATAGAGCTCGAAGTCCTCCCCGTGAAGGTAATGGATGGCGGCATCGCAGATCTCGGTGAAGTTGTGCGGCAGAATCTTGGAGGACAGTCCGACGGCTATGCCCTCGGCGCCCTGAGCCAACAGCAGGGGAAACTTGACCGGCAGCGTGACAGGCTCCTCGTTGCGGCCGTCGTAGGAGAGCTTCCACTCGGTGGTCTTGGCGTTGAAGAGCACATCGAGCGCGAAGCGCGAGAGCCGCGCCTCGATGTATCGCGGAGCGGCGGCCGAGTCATCGGTCAGGATGTTGCCCCAGTTGCCCTGTGTGTCCACCAGCAGTCCTTTCTGGCCGAGCTGCACGAGGGCGTCGTAGATGGAGGCGTCGCCGTGGGGGTGAAACTTCATCGTCTCGCCCACGATGTTGGCCACCTTGTTATACTTGCCGTCGTCCATCCTTTTCATCGTGTAGAGGATGCGCCTCTGCACGGGCTTGAGGCCGTCGCCGAGGTGCGGCACGGCTCTCTCGAGGATCACATAGCTGGCGTAGTCGAGAAACCATGTCTCGTACATGCCGCTCAGGCGGTGGATGTTGTCTCCGCCGCTCCTCTCGGGCTTATAGTCGGTGTGGCTCTCCGGTGTCTCCTTGTCCTTATCGTTGTTGTCGTCTGACATGTGTCTATTGATTTCTTCCCCTGCAAAGTTACATTTTTTCGCCGAGTTTTCATCCGCACTCCTCTCATATTCGGTCAGAACCGCAGCGCCTGCCGCCGCTCCTCCGCCCTCCCGGCGCCGATTTATCTCTCCTCTCCATACAATATCCGCCGCCCGGAGGCGTTAAGATAATAAATATCAGTATGAGACGTCTCCGGATAATCTCCATAATCCTGCTGGCCGCATTTCTCTGCGGCGTAGAGCCGCTCTGCGCCCAGCGGCGCAAGGTGCAGAACAAGCCGTACATCGACAATCGCCGGTTTCACTACGGTTTCCTCTGCGCCGTCCATTCTCAGGGCATCGACTTTGAGAACAACGGCCACGTCTCTACGGAGAACGGGCAGCAGTGGTACAGTGTCAACGACCGTCAGGACATCGGCTTCAGCGTCGGAGTGCTGGGCGAGTGGAGGCTGGACAAATACTTCGCGCTGCGCACCACGCCCACCATCCACTTCGGCCAGAAGCACCTCACCTTCCACGAGCAGGGCACAGGCCGCGAGACGACGGAGTCGCAGCGCTCGACGCTCATCGCCGTGCCGGTGGACATCAAGTTCAGCGCGCTCAGATTCAACAATCATCGCCCGTACCTGCTGGCCGGATTCTGCCCCGCCTACGACCTGACGGGCCACAAGCAGGACGCCATCCTCACCAAGCCGCTGCAGATGTTCGCCGAGGTAGGCCTGGGCTGCGACTTCTACATGCCGTTCTTCAAACTGATACCTGAGCTCAAATTCTGCATCGGCCTCAACAACATCCTCGACAAGGACCGCAAGGACCTCCGCGACAAGAGCAAGCTCGTCTACTCGGAGAGCGTCAACAGCGCCCGGAGCAACATGGTGATGCTGACCTTCTACTTCGAATAGTCCGCCGCCCCGCCGATTATTACCCCGCTAAGCATAGTCCGCCGCCCCGCTATTTCTTTCCCGCTAAGCATAAACTACTTGTTTCCCGCCCTTATTATGAATAAGGTCGGAGGCTACTGAATTTATCTCCCACATAGTTCATGCATCGCAGCTGTCATGCAAATGCATCGCAGCTGTCATGCGAATGCATCGCAGCTGTCATGCGATCGCATCGCAGCTGTCATGCGATCGCATCGCAGCTGTCATGCAAATACATCGCAATTGTCATGCAAATACATCGCAATTGTCATGTGATCGCATCGCAATTGTCATGAGATAACCATGTGCCTCGCGGGATTTATTGCGCGGGAGCGGACGGGGATTGCCTGCGTTATAGCAGTGCCGTTCAGCCGTGCTCCGCGCCTGCTCAGATATTCTCGGCGCCGCAGAACGGGCAGCGGCCCTTGTGCCGCAACTTGTGCCCGCAGCGGCCGCATACATATTTATAAAGGCGGTTGCCGCGATATTTGACAAAGGCGAATATCACATAGGTCACGAGCAGAGGATAGCCGACGTAGATGAACGTGGTGGCGGCCAGCACCAGATAGACCACCATCATCATGCCCAGCAGGGAGCAGAGGTACGGCAGCGCGTCGCCCCAGCCCATCTTGTGCCCCACATCATCGATCGAGGCCAGCGTCAGGATGATCATGCCCCAGAAGGTGACGATGAGCAGCGAGATGATGGGCGGCGTGACAAACGGATTGAGCGTGGGATGGAAGTAGAACTCCTGCCATGTCTCGGGCACAAAGTGCTGGACGGAGGAATAGATGACGGCCATGAATGCCACATCGATGCAGAGGGCCGTGGGATAGACGCTGTCGATGTCGTTGAAGTGGACGATGCGTGTCTTGCGGCGGCGTATCTTGCGCAGCAGGAGCACCCCGACGGCGATGATGGCCACGGCGAAAAGGGCGATATTGCGGCGGTTGCCCATGACGTGGATAAAACGCGAGATGGGGTCGTCGGGCACGACGGAGGAGAGCATCTCCTTCTCGCTCACCCAGCCGAGGGTGCTCTGGTCGCGGGCCAGTTTGATCCACGTCGTGTCGGTCGTATCGGTGGGCACTGTGACCATGTCGGCCACCACGACGATGTCGCGGCGGTAGACGACGCTCGTATCGCTGAGCGAGGTCATGATGTCGGCCGGCGACTCGGGCAGCAGGCGAAGGCTGTCGGCGGTCACCTCAAAGTTGTAGTCGATGGTATAGTGGTGATGGTAGGCGAACTCGATGGAGTCGCGCTGCTCGGGCGTGCAGTCCCACGCCAGATCGACGGCCGGCGAGGGATAATGGCAGGCCGACGGCAGCAGAGCGGCGAGCAGGAGCAGAAGGACGATGTATCTATTGTGCGGCATATACCTTCATATAGCAGCGGCGGCAGTCGAACTGAAGGGGGAAGCGGCGTCCGTCGGCGAGGCGCAGGGCCAGCGGTTCGCGTGGCGAGTCCTTTTGCTTCAGGCAAATGCCCAGTTCGCGCCTCACACAATAGCGGCAGGTCATAATAGGCGCGTCCCCGGGCTCCTTCACCTCCCACGCGGGCTCGACAGTCGCGGCGCCGTGGGCACGATAATAGGCCGCGGCCTCCTTGTTGGAGACATTGGCGGAATAGTCCACCCGTGAGGGGAAACTGACGTCGCCGCGCCTGACGGGGGCAGTTCTCTCCGGCTTCATGTCGATGGCGCGGAGCGCGTCGACGAGCCCGCGGCGCGCCGTGGAGAGGAGCGACGAGGGGATGAAGCCCGTGCCGTCGGCAATGCTTATTATGCCGGCGCGGTAGCCCGTGCCGCCGAGCTTGGAGAGCTGCGAGCGAATATTAGCCTCCTGCGGAGTGCGCGCCGCCTGATAGGGGAAGTCGATCCTGACCTCCGCGCTCCGGTCCCTCTCGTCGCGGCCCTTGAGGAGGTAGCCGTCGGGAGCGCTGAGGAGCGACATGTCGAGCGACAGCGTGCGCGTGGCCGTGGGCACAGCCAGCGCGGCGGTGAAGGCGGCATCGTGATTGCGGAAGAGGCGTGTGTGCGGCCTCAGCGCAAGGGGCATGCGGTAGGGGAAGAGCTCCATGCCCTCCGCCCTGTTGACCCGGAAGCCCTCGAGACGGCCGTCGGAGGTGAAATAGCAGAGGCCGTCGCCTGCGCTGAACCTGACATGGCCGCTCACCAGGATGCTCCTTGATTTGATGAGGCGCACCTCGCCCACGCTCTCACCGATGTTCTTCGGCGTGGAGATGTTGGCCATGTGTTCGGCAGGGAAGAAATAGTCGGTAAAGCCGCGGTTGAAACTCCTCTCGGGCCGCGGTTCAAATGTGACCTCCGAGACGCCTGCGGAAGCCCTGCAATAATCCTCTCTCCGCTCGAGGATGGCGTCGATGAGGCGGCGGTACCAGGCGGTGATGTTCTTGACGTAAGCGGTGTCCTTGAGGCGGCCTTCGATCTTGAAGGAACTGACGCCCGCATCCATCATCTGCTCTATCCACGCGCTGCGGTTCATGTCGCGGAGGGAGAGGAGGTGTTTCTGATCGATGAGCTTCCTGCCGTCATCGGTAATCAGGTCGAAGGGCAGGCGGCAGAACTGGGCGCAGGCACCGCGGTTGGCGCTCCGCGAGAAACAGTGTTGCGACGCATAGCAACGGCCGCTGAGGCTCACACAGAGAGCGCCGTGAACAAACGCCTCGAGGCGCATCGCGGGACAGGCCTCATGGATGGCGCGTATCTCCGGGATGCCCAGTTCGCGGGCCAGGACGACGGTAGAGAAGCCCTCGGCCCCGAGGCGCTGCACCTTGTCGGCGTCGCGGTTGTCCATCTGTGTGCTGGCGTGCAGGGCTATGGGCGGCAGGTCCATGGAGAGGAACGCCGCGTCCTGCACAAGGAGCGCATCGACGCCCATCTCCGCGAGGCTGCACGCTATGTCGCGGGCCTCGGCGAGCTCGGAGTCGTAAAGGATAGTATTGAGCGTGACATAGACCCGCGCCCCGAAAAAATGGGCGTAGTCTACGAGCGGACGAAGATCGGAGAGGGAATTGGCGGCCTCCTGCCGGGCGCCGAACTGCGGGCCGCCGATGTACACGGCATCGGCTCCGTGATTGATCGCCTCGACTGCGGTCTCCACATCGCGCGCCGGCGAGAGCAGTTCGATGGGCCGCGGCGCGGAGAGGGGGCTATTTGTTGACATAGTAATTGAGCCAGTTGGCATAGAATGCATCGGCCGGCTGCTGCCACGAATAGATGATGCCGTCCTGAGGATTGTCGTTGCAATAGTAATTCTCCGGCGGAGCTATCTGCAGGCCGCGGCTCAGGTCGCGACGGTATTCCGTGTCGAGCGTCGAGGGAGAATACTCCAGATGGCCCATCACAAAAAACTCGCTTCTGTTCTTCGGCTTCACGATGCCCACACCGCTCTTCGGCCCTTCGGCATAGATCTCCAGGTCGTCCACCTGGTCGATGTCCTCGCGCCTCACCTCCGTATAACGGCTGTGCGGCATATTAAAGCGCGAGGGGATGCCCCGGAAGATAGGCAGGTGCTGCTGCATGAGATGCTGCTCGTAGACACCGAACAGCTTGTGCCCGAGCTCGTATTTGGGCACACCGTAATGATGATAGAGCCCTATCTGCGCGCCCCAGCATAGGTAGATGGCGGACCCGATCTCCGTGCGCGACCAGTCGAAGATCTCCGTGAGCTGGTCCCAGTAGGTGACGCTCTCAAAGGGGATGCGCTCGAGCGGAGCGCCCGTGACGATCATTCCCTCGTACTGGCGCGAGGAGAGCTCGTCGAAGTAGCGGTAGAAACGCTCCATGTGCTCCTCCGAGGTATTCTTGTATTTGTGTCCGCGTACCTTGACGAGGATCAGTTCCACGGGCAGCGCCGTCTTGGAGAGCTGCCTGGCGATGTCGTTCTCGGTCACTTCCTTGACGGGCATGAGGTTGAGAAGGAGGATCTTGAGCGTCCTGACACCGGCGGGGACGTCTGTATAAAGTGTGATGCCGTGCTCTGCGAGTTTCTCCACCGCAGGGAGGCCCTTGGGTACAAATAGAGGCATTGTTATAGATATTGAGAAGGCCATACTTGCAGCCTTCGTCCTGATTGTTGTGATACACTCTCTCGGAGCGCGCCTGCGCCCGGCCTGCCGCGGCCCGGGTGCGGCGGCATGGGAGAGGGGGCACACTCTGATACATGCAAAAATATAGAAAATCCACGGTTTGAAAGGGATATAAATGATAAAAAACACTTTCGCAGTAATAATTCGGGTCAGCACGGTGCCCGGCCGCATTATTTACCCCGCCGCGGGCGTCGCAGGCGCCTCCGGCTTCCCCGCAGGCCTCTCCCCTTCCGCAGGCCTTAAAACTGCACACAGCCGCCCGTCTCTGCGCAGAGTCTGAAACAATATCGGCCTCATTTTGCCTGACTTTGCGCGGGATATGCTATTTTTGCAACGAAAATAGGCAAAAATACCAAACCACAACAACATGGAAAAGGACAACATACGTGCTGAGGAACAGGAGCAGACCCGCCAGATAGGCCATCGCCTGCACGGTCTGCGCGAAGCCCTGGACATCAGCGCCAGTGAGGCGGCCGAGGTATGCGGCATCACGGAGGAGCATTACCTGGACATCGAGAACGGCAGGCGCGACCCGTCGGTCTACATCCTGATGCGCATGAGCCGCCGCTACGGTGTGTCGCTCGACGCACTGCTCTACGACGACGAACCCAAGATGAGCGCTTACTTCCTCACGCGCCGCGGCCGCGGCATCGCGGCAGAGCGCCGCAAGGACTACAAATATGTCTCGCTCGCCTCCGGATTCAAGAACCGCAAAGTCGACCCCTTTATCGTGGAGATCAATCCGCGCCCCGACGACAGCCGCTTCACTCCCAGCTCCCACGACGGCCAGGAATTCAACTATATCCTCGAGGGACGCATGGAGATAATGATAGGCGGCAAGATACTCACGCTCGAGCAGGGCGACAGCATCTATTTCGACGCCACCCGTCCCCACTGCATGAGAGCCTTGGGCGATGAACCGCTCAAGTTTCTCTGCACCGTGATATAATATCAGCATAGAGCAATGATAGAACGTTTTATAACACAGACACACTTCAGTTCGACAGAAGACTACAGGGAGCACCTGCATTTCAAGATACCCGAGAATTTCAATTTCGCCTACGACGTGATGGACGAGTGGGCGCGCGAGAAGCCCGACAAGCTCGCCATGATATGGACGCACGAGAACGGCGACTGCCGCCGCTTCACCTTCGGCGACTTCAAGGTCTACACCGATCGCACGGCCGCTTACTTTCAGAGCCTCGGCATAGGCCGCGGCGACAAGGTGATGCTCATCCTCAAGCGCCACTACCACTTCTGGTTCAGCATCCTCGCGCTGCACAAACTGGGCGCCATCGCCATCCCCGCCACACACATGCTCACCACGCAGGACATCGTCTACCGCAACAACAGGGCCGGCATCAAGGCCATCGTATGCGTGGGCGACGAATACGTGCTCTCTCAGGTGGCCGCCTCGAAGGCCGGGAGCCCGACCCTGAAATACATGATAAGCGTAGGGCCCATCGTGCCCGAGGGCTTCCACGACTTTGAGAAGGAGTGGGTCAATGTGCCGCCCTTCCGCCGCCCCGAGATAGCCAACACCAACGACGACACGATGATCATCTACTTCACCAGCGGCACAAGCGGCGAGCCCAAGATGGTGGCGCACAACTTTCTCTACGCCCTGGGCCACCTCACCACGGGCGTCTTCTGGCACAATCTTACGGAGGACAGCATCCATCTCACAGTAGCCGACACGGGCTGGGGCAAGGCCGTCTGGGGCAAGCTCTACGGGCAGTGGTTTGCCGGCGCCGTCGTCTTCGTCTTCGAGCATGAGAAATTCACCGCGCCCAAGATTCTGAGGATGATCGAGAAGTATCACATCACCTCCTTCTGCGCCCCGCCGACCGTCTACCGCTTCATGATACGCGAGAACCTGAAGGAGTACGACCTCAGCTCGCTCCGCTACGCCTGCACGGCCGGCGAAGCGCTCAACGCCGCCGTCTACGACAAGTTTTACGCCATGACCGGCCTCAAGCTGCATGAGGGATTCGGGCAGACGGAGACCACGCTGACGCTCGGCACGATGCCGTGGATGGAACCGAAGCCGGGAAGCATGGGCATGCCCAATCCGCAGTATGACATCGACCTGCTGCGCCCGGACGGCACCTCCTGCGAGGACGGCGAGAAGGGCGAGATAGTGGTCCGCACGCTGGACGGCAGCCCGATAGGCCTCTTCAAGGGCTACTACCGCGACGAGAAACTCACGCAAAGCGTATGGCACGACGGCGTCTACCACACGGGCGACGTGGCATGGCGCGACGAGGACGGCTACTACTGGTTTGTAGGCCGTGTGGACGACGTCATCAAGAGCAGCGGCTACAGGATAGGCCCCTTCGAGGTGGAGAGCGCCCTGATGACCCACCCGGCCGTCGTGGAGTGCGCCATCACGGGCGTGCCCGACGAGATACGCGGCAACGTGGTCAAGGCTACCGTCGTCCTGGGCAAGGAGTGGAAGGCCAAGGCCGGTCCGGAGCTCATCAAGGAGCTGCAGAATCATGTGAAGCATACCACGGCGCCCTACAAATACCCGCGCATCATCGAGTTCGTGGACGAACTGCCCAAGACAATCAGCGGCAAGATACGCCGCGTGGCCATCCGCGAGCGCAATAAAGAGAATGCCTCCGGCAAGCCCGGCGACAGCAAGCCGCAGGACAGCAAGAAAGGCTGACCCGCGCCCGCGCACTCTTTCCTCCGCCCCGCTCACGGCATACTGCGTTCGTGTGCGGGGCGGCGACGTGCGTACACAGGAAAGGCCTTCCCGCCCCGGCGGAAATTCTGATGCGAACAGAAAAAATTCTGTTGCGATCAGAATTAATCCTCATGAGACAAGAAAAATTTCCCGTTGGAAGAGAAGAAATTCTACTCGCAGCTAAAAAAATTTATCTCGCAGCAGACGACTCGTTATCTCGCAAATAAAATAATTTATCTCGCAGTAGAATTTACCCACCTCGCAGGGGCTGAAAATCATATAGTTGGGAAGGAGTGTTGTGAGCGGGAAATAACTGGGAGGGCCGCTGCAACGCGGCCGGGGAGCGAGCCAGGAAAACTAATGAGCGGCTAAGCGGCTAAAAGTTAGTATAGCGCGATACGCCTCGCGCTTTGCCCGCGGCGGCTGGCGGGCCGCGCTGCAGCGGCCCGCCCAGTTAAGCCTCGCGCAATACATTTTCACTCATCCTTTCGCACTTTGCCCGCAGCGGCCCTCCCAGTTAAGCTTCGCGCAATACGATATAAGCTTTTATCATATCGAAGTCCTCGCTCCCCTGCTCCGCCGATGTAACTTCGCCGTCCGAAAACAATAGCCTTTTTCCCCATTATTTGAGAAGCATTCCCCTCTTCTCAAAAAAACTTCCGCAAAACCCAAAAACTACATTTGAGATGAGGAAAAACATGTTTGAGACGTTTTAAATTATCTCAAACATAATTTTGGGCTTCCGGGAGCGCTGATTTTCTGCCACTTACAAAGGGCTCAAAACCGCCCTCCGGAGGCGCCGCGAGGGCCGGCGGAAAATAGCTGTGAAGGCCGCTGCCTCAGCTGCCCTCACAGCTAAAGTTCTCGCAAAACCATTCAAAATCCATCGGCCCGGTAAGCCGGTGTCGGATATTTTCGTAAATTTGCATCTTGTCCATTTGCCGAAGGCCCTTCGGGCGCGGCCTCAAAGACGGGCAAGGGGTACAATTTATCATTTACCTGAACAATATCATTATTTACCAAAACGGGAGCCGCGCGGGGCTGAACCGCGCCGCGCGGCTCCGATAATCAGACTAATATGCAGATGCAGATCACAAAAAGAAACGGCGAGCTCCGCCCCTACGACTCCGCCAAGATAGCCGAGGCCATACGCAAGAGTTTCCGCAGCCTCCATCGCGAGGTAGACGAGGCGCGGCTCGCGGAGATCGTGGCCGAGGTGGAGGCCGTGCTGGTGAGCGACCCGGCGAAGCGCGCAGTGGAGTGTATTCAGGACCTTGTGGAGCAGCGGCTCATGGCCCACGGCTTCTACGAGGAGGCCAAGAGCTACATCCTTTTCCGGGCCGGCCGGACCGAGGAGCGCAGGACGATGCGCTCCATCGCCGAGATGGCCGGCGACGAGGGGCTCCTCGACACGCTCGGCGGCATCAGGCGGGACTTCAGCGCCGCCGAAGGCTACGACATGGGGCGCCTCTTAGACAAATTCACCGGATTTCTCACGCCCTCCATGCGCGGCCGCGACAGACTGACCGCGCTCGTCAAGGCGGCGGTAGAACTGACCACGAAGGAGAGCCCGAAGTGGGAATACATAGCAGGGCGGCTGCTCGCCTACCGGCTCGAGAGCGACATCCGCGCCGTCGAGGAGCGCGAGGGCATCACCTCGGTAGTGGCCAAGGTGGACTGGCTCACCGGCAGAGGGCTTCTGGGGAGCTACATCCGCGAGGGCTACACCACGGAGGAGCTGACCGAGGCCGCCACGTATATCGTCCCCACGCGCGACCTGCAGCTCAACTACTCCGGGCTCGACATGCTGATGCACCGCTACCTGATACGCACGCACGACGGGCAGATAGTGGAGCGGGTGCAGGAGATGTTCCTCGGCATAGCCCTCCACCTGGCGCTCCGCGAGGAGAAGGACCGCATGGCGTGGGTGAGGCGGTTCTACGACATGCTCTCGCTCCTGCAGGTGACGATGGCCACGCCGACGATGGCCAATGCGCGCAAGCCCTTCCACCAGCTCTCGAGCTGCTTCATCGACACCGTGCCCGACTCGCTCGAGGGGATATACCGCAGCATAGGCAACTTTGCCCAGGTAAGCAAGTACGGCGGCGGCATGGGCATGTACTTCGGCAAGGTGAGGGCCGCCGGCAGCACGATAAGAGGATTCAAGGGTGCGGCCGGCGGTGTGATAAGGTGGATAAAACTGGTCAACGATACCGCGGTGGCCGTCGATCAGCTCGGTGTCAGACAGGGGGCTGTGGCCGTCTATCTCGACGCCTGGCACAAGGACCTCCCCGAGTTTCTCTCCCTGCGCACCAACAACGGCGACGACCGCATGAAGGCCCACGACGTATTCCCCGCCGTCTGCTATCCCGACCTGTTCTGGCGCTGGGCATCGGAGGACATCGATCACGAATGGCACATGTTCTGCCCCCACGAGATCGAGACGCTCAAGGGATACGCCCTCGAGGACTACTGGGGTGAGGAATGGGAGAAGCGCTATCTGGACTGCGTAGCCGACAAGCGGCTCTCGCGGAGAGTGATGCGGGTGAAGGACATCGTGCGCCTCGTGCTGCGCTCAGCCGTCGAGACGGGCACACCCTTCGCCTTCAACCGCGACACAGTGAACCGCCTCAACCCCAACCCGCACAAGGGCATGATCTACTGCTCCAACCTCTGCACGGAGATAGCCCAGAACATGAGCGCCATCGGGGACGGAGCGACGGAGACACGCGTGGTGGACGGCGAGACGGTCGTCGTGAGCACTACGAAGCCCGGCGACTTTGTGGTGTGCAATCTCGCCAGCCTCTCCCTCGGTCACCTCCCGCTCGAGGACGAGCAGGCTATGCGCCACACCATTGAGACGGCCGTCAGAGCGCTGGACAATGTGATCGATCTCAACTTCTATCCCCTGCCCTACGCGCGCCTGACCAACCGCGAGTATCGCAGCATCGGGCTCGGGGTAAGCGGCTATCACCACGCTCTGGCCAAGCGCGGCATAGCCTGGGAAAGCGAGGAGCACCTGCGCTTCGCCGACACCACATTTGAGCTCATCAACCGCCTGGCAATAGAGGCAAGCGCGCGCCTCGCCGCCGAAAAGGGCGCCTGCTCCGTCTACGATGGCAGCGAATGGCAGAGCGGCGAATACTTCACCAAGCGCGGCTACACCTCCCCCGAATGGCAGCGCACACGCGCTCTGGTGAGCCGCTACGGCATGCGCAACGCGTACATCATGGCTGTGGCTCCGACGAGCTCGACGAGCATCATCGCCGGCACCACGGCTGGCATCGACCCGGTCATGAAGCGCTTCTACCTCGAGGAGAAGAAGGGCGCTATCCTGCCGCGCGTGGCGCCGGAGCTCTTGAGCCGCACATGGTGGCCCTACAAGGACGCCTACCTCATCGACCAGAGCTGGAGCGTGAGGGCCGCGGGCATCCGGCAGCGCCACATCGACCAGGCGCAGAGCATGAACCTATACATCACCAACGACTACACCATGCGCCGCCTGCTCAACCTCTACGTGCAGGCCTGGAAGGAAGGCGTCAAGACAATATACTACGTACGCAGCAAATCGCTCGAGGCAGAGGAGTGCGAGAGCTGCGCATCATAACACGACAAGACAATGGAAGACAAACAACTTAAGCCCAATGCCCTCTTTAATCCCGACGGCGACACGGACCTCAGAAAGCGCCGCCTCATAGGGGGCAACACCACCAACCTCAACGACTTCAACAACATGCGCTATAGCTGGGCGAGCAACTGGTATCGCCAGGCGATGAACAACTTCTGGATACCGGAGGAGATCAACCTGATGCAGGACACCAAGGACTATCCGCATCTCGAGAAGGCCGAGCGCACGGCCTACGACAAGATCCTCAGTTTCCTGGTCTTTCTCGACTCGCTGCAGAGCAACAACCTGCCCTCCGTGAGCGAATACATCACCGCCAGCGAGGTAAATCTGTGTCTGCACATACAGGCCTTTCAGGAATGTGTCCATTCGCAGAGCTACAGCTATATGCTCGACACGATATGCAGCCCCGAGGAGCGCAACGACATCCTCTATCAGTGGAAGAGCGACGAGCACCTGCTGCGCCGCAACCGGTTTATCGGCGACTGCTACAACGAGTTCCACGCCAACCCGACGCTCTTCACGCTCACCAAGACCATGATGGCCAACTTTATCCTGGAGGGCATTTATTTCTACAGCGGGTTCATGTTCTTCTACAACCTCAGCCGCAACGGCAAGATGCCCGGTTCGGCCCAGGAGATAAGGTATATCAACCGCGACGAGAACACGCACCTCTGGCTGTTCCGCAACATTCTCCTTGAGATGCAGAAGGAGGAGCCAGAAATGTTCACGCCCGAACGGGTGAGCGTCTACGAGAGCATGATGAAGGAAGGCGTGAGGCAGGAGATAGAATGGGGCCGCTATGTGATAGGCGATGACATCCCCGGCCTCAACACCCGCATGATCACCGACTATATCCGCTACCTCGGCAATCTGAGATGGCACAGCCTCGATATGGGATGGCTCTTCGAGGACAACCGCAGCGAGCCCGCCGACATGCACTGGGTGGCCGACTACGCCAACGCCAACATGGTCAAGACGGACTTCTTCGAGGCCAAGAGCACGGCCTACGCCAAGAGCACGGCCATCGTCGACGACCTGTAGCACTTCTTTCCGCCGCGATGCCTGCGGGAAATCATCCTGCGCGATAAGCGCGCAGCGCGCCGCCGCTTCGCTCCGCCGCGATATATTCTGCTCCGCCCCTTCTTCAGGGACGGAGCAGTTTTTATGGGAAAATATCACATTCGTTCATATCTCCGCCTTATTAATGAGCAGAAAGCCGTAACTTTGGCCTCATAACTTTTCTGATATGACTAACCGAATCGTTTTTCTTGACTATCTGAGAGTGCTGGCCTGCTTCATGGTGATCGTGGTCCACTCCTGCGAACCGTTTTACCTGAGCGGCGACGGCCTGGAGATCCTCAACCGCAGCAACGCCCTCTGGGCCACGCTCGTGGACAGCGCCGTGAGGGCCAGTGTGCCGCTATTCGTCATCACCTCGAGCTACCTACTGCTGCCGCTCACCAAGAGCCCGCGGCAGTTCTTCGCCCGCCGCTTCCAGAGAGTGGTGGTCCCAGCGATGGTGTGGATAGTGATCCTCAGCCTCGTGTTCATCGGCATGGGCCACACGCCCGGCGAGGCTTTCGGGCCGTTCGTCTTCAGCTTCAATCAGAACTGGGGCCACCTCTGGTTCATCTACATGATCATCGGGCTCTACCTCATCATGCCGGTCATCTCGCCGTGGATCGAGAAGGTGAGCAAGCGGGAGGAGCAGGTCTACCTCGGCATATGGCTCTTCACGACTCTCATCCCCTTCTTCCGTCAGGCGGCGCTCGCCATGAACGGCAGCACGGAACTGTGGGGCGAGGCAAACTGGAACGAGTTCGGCATGCTCTACTATGTGAGTGGATTCATCGGCTTCGTGCTTCTGGGCCATTACTTCAAGAAATGTGTGCCCGCCATGAGCTGGCGCCGGACGCTCGCCATCGCCATCCCGCTCTGGGTAGTGGGCTACGCGATAGTGGCCGGCTGGTTCTGGGCCGTGATGCCAAAGGACTTCCCCGTGAGCGCGGGCCTGGAGAAGGTGGTGCTCATGGAGCAGAGCTGGCGGTTCTGCGGCACCGGCGTGGTGCTCACGACGATAGCCTACTTCATGATCGCGCGCAAGTTCACCTACAGCGGCCGCTTCTACCGCACGGTCGTGACGGAGCTCTCCAAGGCCAGCTACGGGACATACCTGATGCACCTCGTGTTCATCATCCTCTACTCGGGCCTCTTCAAGCCCATTGTGCCCACGGGACTGTGCATCCTGCTCACGGCCGTCTGCACCTTCACCACCGCCTCGATCCTGTCGATAGCCTTCAGCCGCATCCCCGTCGTGGGGCAGTATCTGTCGGGCTATAAAGGGTAGATCTCCGGCACCTTCCGCCTCTTCGTTCTCAATACATCAGAGAGGGGCAAAACAATACGGCATGCGCTCTGGGTGAGCACATACCGTAGTAGTTCTGTATATTTTCCGTTCTCTTCCCCGGGTAGCGATGACCCTTAGAGCGCGTCGCCGCGCCTGCATGAGGCAGGACTGCGCGGCTCAGACGGTCGCCTGCGCCTCGTCGGGCGTCACGATGAGCCCGTCGCGCATGTGGATGGTGCGGTCGGTCTGTGCGGCGAGCGTCTCGTCGTGGGTAACGATGACGAAGGTCTGTCCGTACTTGTCCCTCAGGGCGAAGAAGAGTTTGTGGAGCTCTATCTTGTTGCGCGTGTCGAGGCTTCCGGACGGTTCGTCGGCCAGCACCATGTCGGGATTGTTGATGAGGGCGCGGGCCACGGCCACACGCTGCTGCTCACCGCCCGAGAGCTCGGCGGGCTTGTGTGTGCGGCGGTCGCTGAGCCCTACGAAGTCGAGGAGCTCGCGAGCGCGGTCGCGTGCAGCCTGTCGGGGAGTGCCCTTGATGAGAGCGGGGATGAGCACATTCTCCTCGGCGCTGAATTCGCCCAGGAGCTGATGCTGCTGAAATACGAAACCGATGTGCTCGCCGCGGAAGCGGGCCAGCGCGTCGCTCTTCATGGAGCGCACATCCTGCCCGGCGAGCACCACAGAGCCCGACGTGGGGCGGTCGAGCGTACCCATTATCTGGAGGAGGGTCGTCTTGCCCGCGCCGCTGGGGCCCACGATGCTCACGACCTCGCCCTTGTCCACATGGAGGTCTATGCCGCGAAGCACCTCGAGATTTCCAAAACTCTTATGAATGTTCCTGAGATCTATCATCGCCCTAAGGAAAGGGATAAATATGTACACCTGATAGGACTCGAACCTACACAACCGAAGTTACCAGATCCTAAGTCTGGCGCGTCTACCAATTCCGCCACAGATGCGTTGAATTAATGCAAAAGTAGGAAAACTTTTGCGTATGACAAACCAAGCCGGTGATTATTTCCTACTTGGAGGAGAGGATGATGTCGATGGCGCGCTCGATGATGGTGTCGCGCGAGCGCTGATAGTCGGCCGAGGTAATGTCGACCCTTACATCGGGCTCTATGCCGTCCTCGGTGAGCTGCATGCCGGCGTCGTAGATGGGGCAGGCCGAGAAGCGCACGCTCCAGCCGTTGGGCAGTTCGCTCTGGAAGGGCATGCCGGCGCCGCCGCCCGTCCTGTCGCCCACGAGGGTCACATTGGGCAGGTCTTTGACATACATCACGAAATTATTGCCCGCGCTGAAGGTGGAGCGATTGGTCAGCACCACCACGGGCTTGCGCCAGTAGATGCCCTTCATGCGGTCGATATATATGGCCTCGGGCTTGGAAAAATCATTGTGCCTTGTGCCCGTCTTGTGCTGCATGTAACCGGCTATCTGGCGCTTGGTGTAGAAGCAGGAGGCCAACTTTTCGGCGGAGGTAATCATGCCGCCCTGATTGCTTCGCACGTCGACGATAATGCCGTCCGTCAGGGCGAACCGCCGGAATATCTCGGTGAGATTGCCGTCGCCGATCGAGTTCTCAAACGTGGAGACCCGCAGGTAACCGATATTGCCGTCGATCACCTTGTAGTGCATACCTGCGGCAATGGCGTAGTCCGTGCCCATGTAGACCCTCAGCAGCGAGTCGCTGTAGTTGGCGGGATAGTTCTCATACCACTGCCAGTAGCGCGCCACGTCGTGCGAGGCGTATAGGTTGACGTGGCCGTCGCGCAGGGTGGCGAGCATATTGTCCAGAGTGTCGAAGAGCTGGATGTTGGTCATGTTGGGCGTGATCCTGCTGCGGTAACGGGTGTGCACCTCGTCCCAGTCCACGCCGTAGAGCTTCTGCTTGGCGTCGAAGAAGCAGTAGTGCTGATCCATGGCCTTCCAGAGCGCCTCGAAATTGCCCATCGGCGTATTGCGGGGCACGTCCTCCGTGATGCAGGATGCGAGGAGGGCGAAGGCAGAGAGTATAAGCAGCAGAGAGCGTCTCATCGTCAGAAGTTTGATTTATGATATTCCTCATCCCTCACCTTGATGATGCGGAAGTGGCGTACATATCCGAGCATGAACAGCGAGCTCCAGGCATGGCTCTTGAGGTCGTTGACTTTGCTCTGCCTGATGTCCGCCCGCCAGCCGAGGCGAATGGTGCCCACGCGGCGGATAGGCACATCGAGCGTCAGCAGATTGCGGAACGTGGGCGCGTTGCCCGGCCATGTGACACAGACATTGTGCTTGTGGTGACCGAGCGAGAATATCTCGTAATAGGACTGGCCGTACTGGGGCGAGAACATCAGCCCCAGCAGGGGCATGTCGATCTGATAGCGCGCCGTGAGGGGGATGCCGAAAAGGGGGAAGGAGTAACTGGCCGCGGCCGAGGCGTCCACGTCGCCGGAGAGCTTGCCCTGGGCGGGGTTGTTGCCGTTGCGGGTGTTGTAGACGGCGCCCACGGAGAGGCATGTCCCGGCGCCGAGCAGCAGCGTGAGGCCGCGTGCGGGGCTGAGGTTGTAGTGCCACGCGTTCTGCCAGTCGAGGTCGCCCGAGAGGTAGGAGGCGTCGTGGGTAGGATTGTGCGCGACGCTGAAGTTGCCCTCCACGGCGTGGCGCACACTCACCCTCCCGCCCATCATGCGCGTCATGCGCCGGCTCTCGTAGAGGAAGCGGCCCTCCGTGCCGGTGTATTCGAGCGGCGAGAGGTACGTCTCCATCCTGTTGACCGACCCGATGCCCACCATCAGCGAGCGCGCCACATAGCGGTTGGCGTCGCTGTCGGGCTGCAGCGTCACGGCGCGGGCCGTCCCCGCACAGAGCGTGAGGGAGAGGACGAGGAGAATGCATGTTCTCAGCAGGAGGTTAATGTGAATCACGCGCAAATCAGACTTTTTTCGCTTCAGAAGCAAAGATAATGAAATTTATCTCCTGTCTGCCTGATTTTTGCGACTATATGGAATTATTCGGCCCGTATGGCAGGAAAAGCCGCCTCATTCGCCGCCGCGCAGCATGGGCCGCAAAGGCTGAGTTAACGGCTGTCTGCATGGCCCGCGGCCTCATCACGCACTCCACCGCCCTGTCTCTTATGCGGCTGACGGGCCGCGCTGCAAAGACCATCCCATCTGTCATCGCGCACCGCTGCACTATGTTCGCACTTACGTTAGTCCTCACTACCCCTGCCCCGATAATATAACTTCGCCATCCGAAACACGCACACTTTTTCCACTTTTTCGAAAAGCCATTCCCATCACTTCAAAAAACCTTCCGCTTGCGCTTATGCTCACATAGGACATGAGGTGAAATACATTTGAGGTAATTCAAAACGTCTCAAATGTAATTTTGCCCTTTCGGGAGCGCTGATATTAAGATAATTACAAAGGGGCCAAAATCGCCCTTTCCCGGGGGCCGGGAGAGCATGCATTTTATTTGATAAGCGCGGCGATAGCTGGGAGGGCCGCTGCCTCAGCGGCCGCATGCCCAATAATGGTAAAGCGCGAAGTAATTCGGCGTAAATCAAAGGACTCACGAAAGAGAAAGAGGCGTATGGCTCATTCATTCGCACGCTCTTATGCGGCGGCGGACGGCCGCTGGGGGCAGCGGCCCTCCCAGTTATTTCTCCCGCAAAACCTAATCGTGTTTGTGGATTCTCAGTTATTTATCGCGCATATGCTAACACAAATCATAGTTATAGATGTAGTCATCCTCCTGTGCGGCTGATTTAACTTCGCCATTCGAAACACACACACTTTTTCCGCATTTTCGAAAAGGCCTTCCCCACACTTCAAAAAAACTTCCGCTCTACCCGAAAATTACATTTGAGACGAGGAAAATTACATTTGAGGTATTTCAAAACGTCTCAAACATAATTTTAGCCTTTGCGGAGCGCTGATTTTCAATCATTTGCAAGGGCTATTTTCCCCGTTTTCCGGGGGTGCGGAAGTGTGCATTCTATACCATAACACGGCATTCGCACGGGTCGCGCGGCGGGCGGCATGAGCGGCGCAGCACGAAAAGAGCCGCGGCAGCATTCACTGTCGCGGCTCGTATGAGATGGCGGGCGAACTAAGCCTGATTTACCAGATATTCACCCTCTTGTCCTTGGGCACATAGAGCTTGTCGCCGGGCTTCACATTGAAGGCCTTGTACCAGGCGTCGATGTGCGGGAGCGCGCCGTTCACTCTCCAGCGGCCGGCGGAGTGCGGGTCGCTCTTGGTGCGCTTGCGTATCTCCTCGTTGCTGATATTGGCGGCCCAAACGTAGGCGTAGGCCAGGAAGAAACGCTGTTCGGGCGTGAAACCGTCCTCGGTCTTGAGCGGGTTGGTCTTCATGGCGTTCTGAAAGGCCTGATAAGACACCATGAGACCTCCGTGGTCGGCCAGATTCTCGCCGAGCGTGAGCGGGCCGTTGCCCTTGAGGCCCGGGAGCACTTCGATACCGCTGAAGAAGTCGCTCATCACCTGTGCGCGCTTCTTAAAGTTTTCTCCGTCCTCCTTGGTCCACCAGTCCTGCAGGTTGCCGTACTTGTCAAACTGCCGGCCCTGATCGTCGAATCCGTGAGTCATCTCGTGGCCTATCACCACGCCGATGGCGCCGTAGTTGTAGGCATCGTCAGCCTTGGCGTCGAAGAAAGGCGGCTGGAGAATGCCTGCGGGGAAGCAGATCTCGTTGGTGGTCGGGTTATAGTAAGCGTTCACCTCCTGCGGCACCATGTACCAGCGGGTACGGTCCACGGGCTTGTTGACCGTGATATCGATCTCGTGGGCGTTCTCCCATTTGCAGGCGGCTACGACATTGTCAAGCAGTGAGAGCTTGGGATCGATGGTGAGGCGGGAATAGTCGGTCCACTTGTCGGGGTAACCGATCTTGATATAGAACGAGGCGAGCTTGTCGAGAGCCTTGGCCTTGGTGGCTGCGCTCATCCATGTCTGCGCCTTGATACGCTCGCCGAGAGCCTTCTGGAGATTCTTGACCAGGGTGAGCATGCGCTGCTTGGAGCTCTCGGGGAAATATTTCTCGACATACATGTGGCCGACGCCTTCGCCTATCAGGCCCTGCACGAGCGAGACGGCGCGCTTCCACGTGGGCTTCTCAGCCTTGCGGCCGGAGAACACCTTGCCGTAGAAGTCGAAGGCGGCCTTGCGCATCGTGTCGCTCGTATACGGAGCGGCGAAATCGATGATGTGGAATTCGAGATAATTCTTCTGAGCCTCGAGGGGGAAGGAAGCGAGCACGCTCTCCAGCCCCTTGAAGAACTCGGGCTGGCCGACGCTCACATTGGCGAAGTCGGGGTAGCCGGCGGTGCGGTAGTAGTCCTTCCAGTCGATCGAAGGGTAGCTCTTCTGCAGCTCGGCGAAGGTCATCTTGTGATAGTTGCTGACCGGGTCGCGGAGCTCGGCTGCGGCGCGCGAGGAGCGGGCCAGAGCCGTCTCGATGGCGAGCACGTCGGCGGCCTTCTTTGCGGCCACGTCAGCCTTGTAGCCGCAGAGGGCGAAGATGCGCTTCATGTAGGCGGAGAATCCGTTGCGGATGGCGAGCGTAGCGGAGTCGGAGTCGAGGTAGTACTCCTTCTCGCCGAGCGTGAGCCCGCCCTGCCCTATCTGTACGAGATTGTTCTTGCTGTCCTTGATATCGGCGTCGGCGCCGGTGGAGAAGTAGAGCGGCACACCCGAGGCCGTAAGCTGTGCAGCCGTGTGCATCAGGTCGGCGGGCGTGTGGATGGAGGCGAGGCAGGCGGTGTACTTGCGTATCGGGGCTACGCCCTCCTTGTTCTTGCGTACGGAGTCCATGGCGAGGTTGTAGAGGTCGCCGATCTTCTGCTCGATGGAGCCTTTCTCATTGTCCTTGGAAGCGAGATCCTCGATAATGCCGCGCACCTGCTTGTCGTTGTTCTCATCAAGCTGCTCGAAGGTGCCGTAGCGGGAGTAGTCGCCCGGCAGAGGGTGCTTCTTCATCCAGCCGCCGCAGGCGTACTCGTAGAAGTCGTCTCCGGGCTTGACTGAGGTGTCGAGATTGTCCTTGTTGATACCGCTTGCGAGCTTTGAGTCGCCGCAGGAAGCGGTAAGCCCGACCACTGCAATGGCCGAGACTAATGTCCTTATTCTCATATCTCTGTTGTTTATGTTGTTGGTCATGATGGATTGTCTTTGTTGAATTGTTCCAGTTCGGCCTCGGCCTTTTCCCATTCCTCCATGGCCTTTTCGAGCTGTGAGGAGAGGGATTGATGGCGGGAGAAGAGCTTGGGGTCGGCATTCTCAGCGGCGGCTATCTGATCCTCTGTCATCCTGACGGCGGCCTCCAGCTGTGTCACCTCCTCCTCGATGTCGGAAGCGGCCTTCTCGAGCTTGCGGCGGCGCCGCGCCAGCTCCTTCTGCTGTTCATAGGCCATGCGGCCGTCGCTTTTCTTCTCCGTCGTCTCCGCTGCCGCCTCGGGCTTTGCCGCAGGCTTCTCCAGATAGCCGAGCGTCTCGATATTGCGGCTTGCGAGAAAGTCGTAGATGCCGCCGATGTGCTCTCTCACTTTGCCGCCGCCAAACTCGTAGACCTTCGTCACCAGGCCGTTGAGGAAATCGCGGTCGTGCGAGACGATGATCGCCGTGCCGTCGAAGGCCAGAACGGCCTCCTTGAGCACATCCTTGGTCTGCATGTCGAGGTGATTGGTGGGCTCGTCGAGGATGAGGAAGTTGACCGGCTCCATGAGCAGGCTTATCATGGCCAGACGGCTGCGCTCGCCGCCGGAGAGGTAGCGCACATATTTGTCCGAGGCCTCGCCGCCGAACATGAACGCGCCGAGGATGTCGTTGATGCGGCTGCGTATCTCGCCGTGGGCTGCGCGGTCGACGGTATCGCGGACGGTGATATTCTCGTCGAGAAGCTGGGCCTGATTCTGCGCGTAGTAGCCGATCTCCACGTTGTGGCCCACCTTTAGCTCCCCGTCGAAGGGGATCTGACCCATGATGCATTTGACCAGCGTACTCTTGCCCTCGCCGTTGCGGCCCACAAAGGCCACCTTCTCGCCGCGGCGGATGGAGAGGTTGACATCGGAGAACACGACATGGTCGCCGTAGGCCTTGCGGACGTCCTTGCAGATAAGGGGGAAGTCGCCGCTGCGCTTGCAGGGCGGGAACTTGAGGTGGAGCGAGGTATTGTCCACCTCGTCGATCTCTATGGGCACGATCTTCTCGAGCTGCTTGATGCGGCTCTGCACCTGGATGGCCTTGGTGGGCTTGTAGCGGAAGCGCTCGATAAACTCCTTGATGTCCGCTATCTCTTTCTGCTGATTGCGGTAGGCCCTGATCTGCTGCTCCCGCCTCTCGGCCCTCAGGCTCACATACTCGTCGTAGCCCACGCGGTAGTCGGTGATCTTGCCGCAGGAGATCTCCATGGTGCGCGTGGTGACATTGTTGAGGAAGGCGCGGTCGTGGCTCACGAGGAGCACGGCGCATTTCTCCTGCCTTAGGAAATTCTCCAGCCACTGGATGCTCTCGATGTCGAGGTGGTTGGTGGGCTCGTCGAGCAGCAGGATGTCGGGCTTGCGCAGCAGTATCTTGGCCAGCTCGATGCGCATTCTCCATCCGCCGGAGAACTCGCTCGTGGGGCGGTCGAAGTCGGTGCGCTCGAAGCCCAGTCCGAGCAGCGTGCGCTCCGTGAGAGCGTGATAGTTGTCCCCGCCCATGAGGCTGTAGCGCTCGCTCTCGTGAGTGAACTCCTCGACAAGAGCCATATACTCGGGGCTGTCGTAGTCGGTGCGCTCTGCGAGGGCATTGCTGAGGCTCTCCACACGGGTCTTGAGCCTGGCGAGCGAGGTGAAAGCCTTCTCGGCCTCCTCCGTCACGGTGCATGTGTCGCTGAGCTTCATGACCTGCGGCAGGTAACCTATCTCGGCATCGTGCGTGATGCTCACCTCTCCGCCCGTAGGCCTGAGCTGTCCGGAAAGTATCTTGAGAAGCGTGGATTTGCCGGCGCCGTTCTTGCCCACAAGGGCTACCCTGTCCCTCTCGCCTATGACAAAGGTCACATCGCTGAAGAGCGGGCGCGCGCCAAACTCCATCGTAAGTCCTTCTACTGAAATCAAAATCGCGTAGTTTATTGTTATAACGGCTGCAAAGATAGCAATTTCCACCGAAACAATAAACCGCCGCCATACGCCCGCTGCGGCGCGCGCCGCGAGCTACACCTTAACGCGGATGATGTCCCTCAGGACGGTGGTATAGCAGGGCGAGCGGAATTCGTTGTGCCTGATGGCACTGGCGCTGCTCTGGGCGGCTATTCTGATGGCATCGTTGCCCTCGCGGGCCTTGATGGCGTCGATCGACTTGAGGAGGCGCTCCTGTCCCTGCCTGTCCACCTTGTCGAAGAGCGTGGGCTGCATGTATCGCTGCAGTCCGCCGAGCGACACACCCGCCTGCTTGTAGGCGTAGCCGGGACGGAAGATGGACTTGAGGCACGCCGTGGCCGCCGCAATAGTCTCCCGCGGATCGTTGGTAGCCACCTCGAAGCGCGTACCTGCGGAGTCGGCATACTGTTTCTCGTAGAGGTGATAGCGGTCAGTGGCTATCCAGACGGCGAGCGTGGTGGCGCGCAGTCCGTGGCGGCGGATGCGGGCTGCGGTGGTGGCGGCGAAGTCGGCCACAAGGCCCGCGAGCTCGTCATAGTCGGTGATGGTCTTGTAGAAGGTCTGCGACTGCGTGGCGCTCCGGGCCGCCTTGGGCGGCGTGACCTGTGTGCAGCACTCCCCGTTGAGCTCCCGCCATGTGCGGACGCCGTTGACGCCCATCAGAGCGCTCACCTCCCGCTCGGGCCACAGGCTGAAATCGTAGGCAGTCTCCACGCCGCGCAGGTTGAGCGCCTTGGCGTACTGCCGCCCTATTCCCCAGACGTCGCCGATGCTCACCAGGCGCAGCGCCTTGACCCGGGCCGTCTCGTCGCCTATCATGCAGCAGCCCTTGTAGCCCTTGTAGCGCTTGGCAAACTTGGAGGCGACCTTGGCGAGGGTCATGCTGGAGGCTATGCCGACGCTCACGGGAATGCCGGTCCACTTCTTCACCTTCCTCACCATCTCCACCCCGAAGGCGCGGCAGTCCTGAATGCCCGTAAGGTCCATAAACGACTCGTCGATGGAATACTGCACCGTCTTGCCGGCCATCTCCCTCACCAGGCTCATCACCCTCTGCGACATGTCGCCGTAGAGAATGATATTGGCGGAGCGGACACGCAGTTTGCCCGCTTCGTAGAGATTGCGGACGCGGAAGAACGGCACTCCCATCTGTATGCCCATCGCCTTGGCCTCGTTGCTGCGGGCTATGACGCAGCCGTCGTTGCCCGAGAGCACCACGACAGGCACGCCCTCGAGCGAAGGGTCGAACACCCGCTCGCAGGAGACGAAAAAGTTGTTGCAGTCTACCAATCCTATCATTCCTCTTACGCCATTACGCCTTATATAAAAGCCTCTCTTCTTCCGGGCCGCGGCGCAAAGTCTCTCAGCCGTGCGAGCAGACCTTGTGGATGATGTATGTCACTACGCCCCAGACACGGAAATCGTCCTCCGAGGCCACACGTATCTCGCTGTAGGCGGGATTGGCGGGACAGAGGAAGACACCGTCGCGGCGCTTGCGGACAAACTTGAGGGTGAACTCGCCATTGAGGTAGCAGACGGCCATATCCCCGTCGCCGGGCATGAGAGATTTGTCGATGACAAGGATATCGCCCTCTGTAACATTGGCGTCACGCAGAGAGTCGCCCACGACACGGGCGTAGAATGTGCTCTCCTTGTGATGGATGATGTCGCGGTTCAAGTCGATCGACTCGTCGAGGTGATCCTGCGCCGGAGAGGGGAACCCGGCGTGTACACCGCCGTCGGAATACGGCAGTTCGAAGGTCGACGACATGTCTACGTGGTATATTTTGATATCGCTCATAGCTGTTTATTGATTATTGTCGCTGAGGCTCATGACATAGTCGTAGAGCCGGCGGTAGAAGGGGTGACGCCTCAGGGTCGCGGCATTGCCGAGGATAAAGAGCTTCATGCGGGCGCGGGTGATGGCCACGTTCATGCGGCGTATGTCCGAGAGGAAACCGATGTTGCCCTCCTCATTGGCCCGCACGAGGCTGATGACCATGATGTCGCGCTCCTGCCCCTGAAATCCGTCGACCGTGTTGACGGTGATCGCATCGCGGAAGGGGCGCATGAAAGCGTCGCGGCGGAACATGCGCCTGAGCAGCTGCACCTGGGCCTTGTAGGGCGAGATGACGCCTATGTCAATGTTCTCGTCCAGCAGCCTCTGGCGGCCGATGCGCGCTATGTAATCGCGGAGCGTCGAGAGGGTGAGCTCGGCCTCTACCCTGTTGATGCGCCCGTACGACTCGCTGACATATTCCTCAAGGCTGTCGGTGGCGGAGGTATCCACCCATGTCACCGGCGTATCGAGGTCGAGGATGCCGCGATGCTTCACTTCGGGCGCACTTATGAGCTGGCCGCCGTAAAACTCACGGCTGGAGAATTCGGCAATGGCCTCGTGCATGCGATACTGCACCCTCAGCATGCTCACACACTCCGGTTTCTCATCGGCGAGCACCTGCATCAGCGTGCGCGCCAGTCCGCCCCGCTCAGCCCTGAGGCATTTGACGGTGGGAGGCAACTGGCAGTGATCGCCCGCCAGCACGAGGCGATGACAGCGGGCCAGCGGTATCCAGATGGCCGGTTCGAGCGCCTGCGCAGCCTCGTCGACCACAAGGGTGTGGAATGTCGTGCCGTCGAGGATATGATTGGCCGCGCCGACGAGCGTACAGGCGATGACGCGGGCCGAGTCGAGCAGGCTGTGGTGTATCGTGAGCTCTATCTCGGCGGCTTTGTCGCGCAGGCGCGCTATCTTCTGATGGCGGCTCTCCGCGCTCCCTTGGGCGGCATACAGCTGACGGATGGTGCGGCGTATGGCCCAGAGCTGCGGATAGTCGGGATGGGCCTCAAAGCGCCGCTCGTAGGTGAAGGAGAGCATCTTGTCGTTGACCCGTGTAGGATTGCCCACGCGCAGCACATTGATGCCGCGGTCGGTGAGCTTCTCGCTGATCCAGTCGACGGCCATGTTGCTCTGCGCGCATACCAGCACCTGATTTTCCCGCCTCAGTATCTCGGTCACGGCCTCTACGAGCGTCGTCGTCTTGCCCGTGCCGGGAGGGCCGTGTACCACCGCCACGTCGCGGGCCCGCAGCACCTCGTTGACAGCCGCCTGTTGCGGGCCGTTGAGCCAGGGCAGGGCCACCGGCATGATGGCCGTCGATTTGGCGGGGCGCACTGTGCCGTGGAACACCTCCCTCAGGTAGCCGAGCCTGTCCTTGCCGCCGGCCTTGATGGCTGCGTCCGTGGCGGCGAACATGGTGCGGTAGCTCGTCTCGTCGAAGAAAAGCTGCACACCGAGGCGTTCCTTAGAGCGCAGTTCGGTAAGCGCGGCCTCCGATGGCAGCACCACGACCATCCTGTCGCCCTCCACATAGCTCACGGAGGCGCTGAAGGAGAGGTAATGGGCATTGTCCGAGGCGTCGAGAGTAAAGAAGCAGACAGGGCGGCCGTATTCGAAATTGTGCTCCACCTCCTTGTCGTCCGTACGCTCCACATCGATGGTCAGCTGCGAGAGCGAATTGTAACGGCTGCGGCCCAGAGCGAGCGGATACCAGCAGATGCCCCGCTTTATCTTGCGGCCGAGGGGCATGAGCTGTGTCTGCTGGCGAAACTCATTGCGCTCATATTCATACTCCTCTGCGAGGAGCTCACGCAGATGTGTCAGATAGGCTGTAGCGGAGGGCATAGACTAATAATCGTTGCGGCTGTGTGTGACGCCGATCTGCAGAAAGGCGTGCCGGCCCAGCGAGAAGCCCGCCGCACCGCCTATTGTCTCAGCCGGCCCGTCGCCGTAGCGGTGCATCTGAGCCTCGGGGACGAGGCGTTTTGTGCCGAAGGCATATATATTAATGTAATCGTTTACTCTGTAAGCCGCCACGCCGAGCAGCGAAGCATAGCGCTCGCGCCATCCGCCCCAGTCCATCGTGCGGGTCACGATACCGGCGCCGGCGGCGAGGCGCGACGTTATGGGCATGGCGTAGACGAAAGCCGCCGTCGTGCCTATGCCCACGGGGTGACGCATGCTGTGGCCGAAGGCGACGCTCACATCCATGCCGAGCTGGGCGTTGAGACCCTCGTGCAGGCTCCACGGCGACAGGTAGCAGGGCTCCGGCATCCAGAGCCGCGGCAGCAGTCCCACCGGCCCCAGCCCCGCAGTGTCAATGGGCGCGGGCGTCATGTAGCCCTCCTGCGGCGTGCCAGCGGTCTGAGCCACAGGACGCAGATGCGTCACTTCCTGAGCCATCGCTCTCCCAGAGACGAGGAGCAGGACGAGGATAACAAATAGGTTGATACGCTCTTTCATGTACTTTGCGAAGATACGAATTCCGCCACAGCGGGCAAAATAAAAGCGACGGAAAATTCCGCCGCCTTTATAGTGGATGTCGGACAGCCCGAAGCCGTCCTGAAAGTCCCTCTGACTATTCCTTGAGATTGGCTTTCTTCTCGCGGATACGAGCCTTCTTACCGGTGAGGTTACGCAGGTAATACAGCTTGGCACGACGTACCTTACCGCGCTTGTTGATCTCAATGCTGTCAATGTTCGGTGAACCGATAGGGAAAATACGCTCCACACCTACGGTGCCGCTCATCTTACGCACCGTGAAGCGCTTCTGATTCTCGTGGCCGGAGATTTTGATCACCACACCGCGGAACTGCTGGATACGCTCTTTGTTTCCCTCGACGATTTTGTATGCCACCGTAATGGTGTCACCCGGACGAAATGCGGGAAATTCCTTGCCGGTAGCAAATGCTTTTTCAGCAACTTTAATTAGGTCTTCCATTTGTTTGGTAAATAAAATTGTTATCGTCTCCTACGCAACATCAATAAGCCACACTTTTTCTTACCAGCGGTTACGCGGAAAGCGGTGCAAAATAACGAAAAATAATTCTAATGGCCAACTGTTTCATTGATTTTCTTTTGTTTCCGCCTGAAATTCATCTCCATTCCCTCGGTTTTGCCATCACGCTGTGCGCAATTTGCGACCTTGGCCACGGCGATTTTACCGGATACGGAAGGCGGCCCGCACTAAGGAAAATGCCGCCTGCGGCTGCCGTCCGGGGAGCAGCGGATGATTTCCACGCAAAAATGAATATACAGCTTTTATTCACTTTTTATGCATATCCGCGAGGCGTCTGCGAACCGCTGAAAAGCCGATTTTTGACCGCCCGTAACTAACTGATATACAGCGTCTATTTTGGGCCAAAATTACATTTGAGACGTTTTGAAATACCTCAAATGTAGTTTTCCTCATCTCAAATGTAATTTTTCAGACAAATGGTAGTTTTCGGAAAATGTGCGGAAGACGACTCCGCATGACGTGAATATATTCATCTGCGTGCATGGCTGAAGACTTCAACACGCGGCATAATAGAAGAGGAATGGGCAGGGTACAAAAAAGCAAGGCCTCGCTCACATTGGAAAGCCTTGCTCTGTATATTGTGCGGGATGGGGAAACTACGGCGCTTAGCCGTTTCTCCAAAATAATTCCGCGGTTATTTCACTTCCTTGTAATCGACATATTCGCCCTCGTCGTGCGGGATGACCTTCTTCTTTTTGACCGCAGTCTGAGTGTTGAGGCCGTCGTGTATCTGCGAATTCTGTTTCGGGGCTTTGCGCTCCGGTTCGCCGAGGAAGTTCATGATGCGGCGTATGAAGCGCAGGATCACATAGAGGCCGATGAAAGCGAGGAGGAAAAAGATCAATATTACCTTCATAACAGGTCAGCGTTTTTCGGTGAGGAGGGAGAGCATCAGATACCACATGATGGCGATGGCAAGGCCCGTGATGCCGAAGGCGATGATAAGCGCCAGCGAGACGGCGAGGAAGATGTAGCGCACCTTGTTGTGAGCCCAGGAGAAGTCCTTGAACTTGAGGGCGAACATGGGGATCTCGGAGACGAGAAGCGCCGAGGAGATGAACACGAACACGATGATGATGTAGGCAGCGGCCGGCGAGGTGAGCAGTACGGGATTGAGCCCGCAGGCGACGGCGCCCCAGAAGATGGCGTTGGCCGGCGTGGGCAGCCCGATGAAGGACGTCGTCTGGCGCTCGTCGAGATTGAACTTGGCAAGCCTCAGGGCCGAGAAGGCGGCCATCACGAAGGACGCGTAGGGGTAGACCATCTCGGCGCCAAGCAGCGAGGACGGCACAGCACACTGCTTAAGCAGCACGAAGGCCATGGCCGAGGGGGCCAGGCCGAAGGTGATGTCGTCGGCCAGCGAGTCGAGCTCCTTGCCGATGGGCGAGGACACCTTGAGCAGGCGGGCCGTAAACCCGTCGAAGAAGTCGAACACCGCGCCTATTATAATAAACAGGAAGGCCATGCGCGGATTGGCGTCGAAGGCGAACTTCACCGCGATGCAGCCCGAGATGAGGTTGCAGCAGGTGATGCCGTTGGGCAGAGACTTGAATATAGATGCGGCCATTATGTGTTATTTCTTTTTGGAGAGCTGCGCGATGACAGTCTGATTGCCGGTAGTGGGCTGGCCTATACGCACCTTGACCTCGGCGTCGAGGGGAAGGAACAGGTCGACGCGCGAGCCAAACTTGATGAAGCCCAGATGCTCGTCGATGAAGCACTCCTCGCTCTCGTGAGCGTAGGTCTCGATGCGGCGTGCGAGGGCGCCGGCCACCTGTCTCACCATGACCTCCTGTCCGTCGGGAGTGGAGATGATCACGGTGGCGTGCTCGTTCTCCAGACTGGCCTTGGGGAGCCATGCCTTGTGGTAGTTGCCGTTCTCGTGCTCCACCCTCGTCACAAATCCGTCAACGGGAAACCAGTTGGCGTGGACATTGACGAGCGACATGAAGATGGAGACCATCCTGCGGCGGTCGCCGAAGTATTCGTTCTCGTCCACCTCCTCGTTTACCACGATCTTTCCGTCGGCGGGAGCTACAACGACGCCCTCCGTGTCGCCCTGAAAGCGGCGTATGGGGCACCGGAAAAAGTTGAGAATGCCGGCGTACACCACAGCGCATATCACCGTCACAATATAAAAGAATACAGGGGGAAGCAGAGCGTTGACCAGGGCGCATACCAGCACAAACAGCAGCAGGCAGCCCACGAGGGTCTTACCGCCTTCCCTGTGTATCCTCACACGTTTTATCTTTCTCAGTTTTGCCATCTTTGAGAGAAGAGAGAGTTTATAATTGCTTGCAAAGATAGCGATTTATTATTTAACGGCAAATTATTAAAACTAAGCGCAGGGGCGGGCGTGCCGCACAAAGAAACGCAAATTAATGGCGCCGGCGTTTGGTGTTGTCAAATAATTGCGTACATTTGCATCGGAAACAAGATACCAACACTAAAACTATTACAACTATGGCTTATGTAATCAGCGACGATTGTGTCGCATGCGGAACATGTATAGATGAGTGCCCCAGCGGAGCAATCAGCGAGGGCGAGAAGTATTCCATCGACCCCAATATGTGCGTAGACTGCGGCACATGCGCCGATGTTTGCCCCAACGGAGCTATTCACCCGGGCGAGTAATCATCTGACAATACTTATACAGCAGAACGGCGGGACGGGAGCGCATGCTTCTGCCCCGCTTTTTTCGTGCCCGCAGGGGCGCTCTCCGGCCATATATGCGGCGATGACAGAGATTGTAAGGCCAGAACTTTATGCATACACGACTTTTTATTACCTTTGCAGGAGAAATAATATAAATATATAAGCATATCAGGATTATGGCTCAAGATGATGTTTTCAAGAAGATAGTCTCCCACTGCAAGGAGTATGGTTTTGTCTTCCCCTCAAGCGAGATATACGACGGGCTCGGCGCTGTCTACGACTACGGGCAGAACGGCGTGGAGCTCAAGAACAATATAAAGCAGTACTGGTGGCAGAGCATGGTGCTCCTGCATCAGAACATCGTAGGCCTCGACGCGGCCATCTTCATGCACCCCACGGTGTGGAAGGCCTCGGGCCATGTGGACGCGTTCAACGACCCGCTCATCGACAATCGCGACTCCAAGAAGCGCTACCGCGCCGATGTGCTTATCGAGGACCAGATAGCCAAGTATGACGAGAAGATCAACAAGGAAGTAGCCAAGGCCCGCAAGCGCTTCGGCGACTCATTCGACGAGGAGAAGTTCCGCGCCACGAGCGCCCATGTCATCGAGCATCAGAAGAAGCGCGACGCCCTGCACGAGCGCTACAAGAAGGCCATGAACGCCAACGACCTTAAAGAGCTCAAGCAGATCATCCTCGACGAGGGCATCGTATGCCCCATCAGCGGCACGAGAAACTGGACGGACGTGCGGCAGTTCAACCTCATGTTCAAGACCGAGATGGGCAGCACGGCCGACGGCACCTCGACCATCTACCTCCGCCCGGAGACAGCGCAGGGCATCTTTGTCGACTACCTCAGCGTGCAGAAGACGGGCCACATGAAGATCCCCTTCGGCATCGCACAGATCGGCAAGGCCTTCAGAAACGAGATTGTGGCGCGGCAGTTCATATTCAGGATGCGCGAGTTTGAGCAGATGGAGATGCAGTTCTTCTGCAAGCCCGGCACGGAGATGGACTGGTTTGAATACTGGAAGAAGACGCGCATGAAATGGCACCAAGCACTGGGCTTCGGCGCCGAGAACTACCGCTTCCACGACCACGAGAAGCTTGCCCACTACGCCAACGCGGCCACGGATATCGAGTTTAAGATGCCGTTCGGCTTCAAGGAGGTCGAGGGCATTCACTCGCGCACCAATTTCGACCTTTCGCAGCACGAGAAATACAGCGGCAAGCAGATCAAATATCACGACCCGGAGACGGGCGAGAACTATACGCCCTACGACGTCGAGACCTCCATCGGTGTGGACCGCATGTTCCTCTCTGTGATGTGCCACTCCTTCGAGGAGGAGAAGCTCGAGAACGGCGAGACACGCACTGTGCTCCACCTGCCCGAGCAGCTGGCTCCGACAAAGCTCGCCATACTTCCGCTGGTGCGCAAGGACGGCCTGCCCGAGCTCGGCGAGAAGGTAATGAAAGACCTGCGCTTCCACTTCAACTGCAAATACGAGGACAAGGACTCCATCGGCAAGCGTTATCGCCGTCAGGATGCTATCGGCACGCCCTACTGTGTGACCATCGACCACGACAGCCTCAAGGACGACTGCGTCACACTGCGCAACCGCGACACCATGCAGCAGGAGCGCGTCAAGATAGCCGCCCTGAAGGACATCCTCGAGGAGAGAGTGAGCATCACATCCCTGCTCAAGAAGATCGCAGAGGACTAATCATCCCGCCCAATCCATATATTATATATGAATATCGCAGCCAACGTGAGAAAGTACCTTCTCCTCATCACCACAGCCCTCATCCTCACCTCTCTCTGCGTTTCCTGTCAGGAGAACGACGGAGAGGAGGATGAGTATGCCCACTGGCAGGCCCGCAACGAGGCTTACTTTGCGCATGAACTGGCCACAGACCGCGACTCCATCGCCTGGGCGCGTAGCGCATATGGGGACAATTGGGAGCAATATACCAACCGGCGGCTCTACCTGTGCTTCTCGCGTCAGAACAGCGCGGAGCACAGCTCCACCGACTCCATCGCCGTCGAGATCCTGAAGCGCGGCACGGGCACCATCTCCCCCTACACCACCGACTCGGTGCGCATAGCCTATCGCACACTGCTCATCCCCACGAGCCTTCACCCGCAGGGCATCATCGCCGACCACTCCGGCTCGTCGACCTCCTACGACAAGGTCTTTGACAGCCGCACATGGGCCCCGACCACCTTCAAGGTCAACGCTCTGGTGAGAGGCGTGAGCACTGCCCTGCTCTATATGCACAAGGGCGACCGCTGGAGGGTGACGATCCCCGCCGACCTGGCCTACGGCTCCACTTCCAGCACGTCTGTCCCCGCCCACTCCACCGTCATCTTCGAGATGGAGCTCGTAGGGATATACCGCCTCGGCACAGTGCCCGGCACCTGGCAGTAAATGCCCCGCACCGCCATCCGGCGCAAGGACATACCATAAAAAACATCAGAGCTCTTTCGGGCTCTGATGTTTTTTATTATTCCCTCCCGGCACATCGTGCGCCGCGCTGCGGTCATCGCCGCCGCGGCCGGGCAGGGAAGCACCCGGCAAAGGGATGTGCGCGCTGCGCCAGAGGGCGTGCGCGGCGGAATGGCTTATGCGCCGTGGAAGAGGTACTCCTTCTGCGTGTTGATGGTGATCTCGGTGAACAGGCGCTCCGTCAGGGAGTCGGCCACCTCGAGCGCGCGGGTGAGGATGCGGTCGGAGAACGCCTGCAACATGTCTGCCCCCTGGAGTGGGCGGGTCTTTACCACGGCCATGTACTCTGCCTCAAACTCTCTCTGGCGCTCGTCGTTCTCCTTCTCAAGCGCGGCGAAGGTACTCTTGATGATGGGCGCATAGAGGTTGTAGTTGACCATACCGAGGGCCTGCACCTTGCGCATCTTCCAGTAGGCCGAGTCGGGAGAGGAGACATTGGTGCCGACGGTGTAAGCGTGCGGGAAGGATTTGATGCCCTGATAGATGGGCAGGAACACACTGAGGTCCGCCATGCCGAGGGCGAAATAGGTGATGCAGCCTATCTCCTTGGGCAGGTCGGGGCGTACCTGCAGGATGTGGGTCTGCGTGGTGCGGAAGATGGACACCGGGCGGAAGGGCTCCTTGGGATTGGAGTGGAGGTAGGGGTCGTGATCCGTGCCGTCGTAGTGGAAGCGGAACGCCTGCCTTACCATGTCGAGCGTGATGGGGCTGTCGGCCTTGAGGAACACGGGGAATGTGTTCCTCTCCACGCTCTGCTTAAGCGAAGGAGTGAATATGCCCTGCAGGCCCCAGACACGCGGATAGTCGTAGGTGACATCGCCGCCGCCGTCGTGCGAATAGGCCTCGTGGAAGTCGAATTCCTTGGCGGGGTCATAGAGCCCGTGGTCGCGGGCAAACTCGATTAGGTCGGCCGATGCGAGATAGTTGGCCTTGTCCGCGGGATCGTAGCGGCGGAAGCGGCTCTGATTGCCCGTCACAAAATACTCGTCGTCGGGGATGCGGCATGCCAGCCAGCGGTGACCAGCTGCCGTCTCGAGATACCAGCTCTCGTCGTGGTCGACAAACTGGATGCCGTAGCCCTCGGCCGAGCCGTACTTCTCGATGAGGCTTCCCAGGCGCTCCACGCCCTCGCGCGCCGTTGTCACATACGGAAGCACGATGTTGTAGATGCAGTTCTCAGCCAGGCCCGTGGGCACAAGCGGATCGGCCTCGAGGGCTTTGTCGCTGCTGAATATGGTCTCGGTGGAGCTCATGCCCACTCCGGCGCTGTTAAAGCCCGCGCTGCCCCAGTGACCGGGGAGATGATACGGCGCGAGAGCCGTGTAGCCCAGGCGGTGAGCCGGCAGCGGGCAGCGGAAAGCGCTGTCGCGGGCCACAAACTCTCTGGGGCCGTCGTCCGTATCCTCGTACACTTCAAAATTCTTGGCCACCATGGCGTCCCAGTCCTCCGAGCGCGAGCAGATGATAGAGCCGTCGGCCGTCTGCCGCTTGCCCACGAGGATGGAGGTGCATTCCGAGGGATATTTCCCTGCGAATGACTTGCTATTATCCTTACTCATAATATGTAATACATTATAGTCTCCACAAAGTTAGCAATAAAAATTCATGTTTGTAAGGAACAAACATCAATTATTACTGAAATTGACCGGCCGCGCCGTTTGCAATTTCATAAAGACGCCCGTTACGCGGAAAAAGCGTAAATTTGCACATCGGAGAGGGCACATCACACCCCTGAGGCCCTTATAGAATATCATAAAATCACAGAAAATGAATGTAGCAATAGTAGGAGCCAGCGGCGCAGTAGGACAGGAGTTCCTCAAGGTGCTCGCCGAGCGCAACTTCCCCATCGACCATCTCACACTCTTCGGTTCTCATCGCAGCGCGGGCCACAAATACAGTTTCCGCGGTCAGGAATACGAGGTAAAACTTCTGCAGCACAACGATGACTTCAAGGGCGTGGACATCGCCTTTACGTCGGCCGGCGGAGGCGTGTCGAAGGAGTTTGCCGACGACATTACGCGCTTCGGAGCCGTGATGATAGACAACAGCAGCGCCTTCCGCATGGAGGACGATGTGCCTCTGGTAGTGCCGGAGTGCAACGCCGAAGACGCGCTCAACCGGCCCCGCGGCATCATCGCCAACCCCAACTGCACGACCATCATGATGGTGGTGGTGCTCAAGCCGCTCGAGGCCATCAGCCATATCCGCCGCATCCACGTGGCCACCTATCAGGCCGCCAGCGGCGCCGGCGCCACAGCCATGAAGGAGCTCGAGCAGCAGTATCGCCAGGTGCTCGCAGGCGAGAAGCCCACGGTGAGCAAGTTCCCCCACCAGCTGGCCTTTAACATGATCCCTCAGGTGGATGTGTTTACCGATAACGACTACACCAAGGAGGAGATGAAAATGTACAACGAGACACGCAAGATCATGCACAGCGACGTGGTGACAAGCGCCACCTGTGTACGCGTGCCGTCGCTCCGCTCCCACAGCGAGAGCGTGTGGATCGAGACAGAGAAGCCCATCAGCCCCGAAGAGGCCCGCATCGCCGTGAGCAAGGCCCCGGGCGTGACCCTCGTGGACAACCCGAAGGCGGGCGAATATCCCATGCCGCTCGACACCGCAGGCAAGGACGATGTCTATGTGGGCCGCTTCCGCAAGGACCTCGCCAACCCCAACGGCCTCACCTTCTGGCTCTCGGGCGATCAGATACGCAAGGGCGCCGCCCTCAACGCCGTGCAGATAGGCGAGTATCTGATAAGCAGCGGCAATCTGAAGTAAGCCGCCGCAGCACATCATAAGCCGCAAGGCTGCAATACCACTACCAAAGCCTCCCCTGCGGGGGAGGCTTTGGTAGTATATTAGACGCAGGTCTTCAGAATAACAAAGGCGACGCACATAGGCCGGGGCGAGACGAAGAGAGGACATCGCTGAGAGCAGGTGGGAGCAACAGGCGCCGACCGGCAGGGCTCTGCCCCCGACGAGGCTCCGACACCGGAGGCGCAGCCGCGATAGGCCCACTGAGAGAGCCGAATTGCTGTGCCCGGGCCATTTATCTCAGTGCCGTAGCATGCGGATGAGGATTTTTTGCTAATTTTACACCGTAAAACATTATTTTATGTCTATCCTGCCGACCCCGAGGGGGCAGGCACACAATGTGAGATAAATGAACCGAAAACTATTTACCATCATCGCCGCCCTTATCATGACGGCCACAGTAATCACCGTCCATAAGGCTGAAGCCCAAAACGGAGTAATCAACACCATGCCCAAGCGGGAGTTTCGCGGAGCGTGGATACAGACTGTCAACGGGCAGTACAAGGGCATGCCGCGCGACGAGATGCAGCGCATACTCACGACCTACCTCGACAACTTCAAGCGCTGCGGTATAAATGCCGTCATGTTTCAGGTGCGCTGCGAGGGCGACGCGCTCTACAAGAGCAGCTACGAGCCCTGGAGCTACTACCTCACCGGCGAGCAGGGCAAAGCGCCCGATCCCTACTGGGACCCGCTGGAGTGGATGGTCAGGGAGTGTCATAAGCGCGGGATGGAGCTGCATGCGTGGATCAATCCCTATCGCGCCAAGACTGCCTCGCCCCACGACATGGCCGTCAATCACCCCTATCACATGTATCCCGACCATTTCTTCAAATATGGCGACATGTTGCTCTTCGACCCGGGAGAGCCGTACAACAGGGAATATATCTGCCGCGTGGTGTCGGATATCCTGCGCCACTATGATGTCGACGGCCTGCACATGGACGATTACTTCTACCCCTACCCCGGCGGTGGCGGCAAGGTGATCCCCGACGATGCCACCTACGCCAAATATAACAACGGCATCAAGGACCGCGCCGCCTGGCGTCGCTATAATGTGAGCGAACTCATCCGTATGCTCCACGACACGATACGCACAGTCAAGCCGTGGGTCAAGTTCGGCATCTCGCCCTTCGGCATCTACCACAATGCGCGCCGCGGCGGCGATGTACCCGGCTCTGATACCAACGGCCTCGAGGACTATGAAGATCTCTACGCCGACATTCTCTACTGGGTGAACAAGGGCTGGATAGACTACGCCATGCCGCAGCTCTACTGGCAGATAGGTCATAAGGTGGCCGACTATGAGACACTCATACGCTGGTGGGCGAAATATGTCACCGCGCGGCCGCTCATAATAGGCGAATCGGTGGAGAACTCGATCAAATATCCCGACCCCGCCAATCCGGAGCGCAATCAGCTCATCCCGAAGATGAATCTGGAGCGTTCGCTGGGCGTAGCTGGCAGCTGCCAGTGGTACGGCGGCGCCTTCTCCGACAATAAGGGCAACTACGCCGAGGCCATGCGTCAGCTCTACTTCTCGCGCCCGGCGCTGCCGCCCGCCATGCCGTTCCTCGACAGCAAGGCGCCCTCCAAGGTGAAGCGCCTCAAGCCCATCTGGACCGAGGACGGCTACATCCTGTTCTGGACCGCGCCCAAGGCCAAGAGCGTAATGGACGAGGCCACGCGCTACGTCATCTACCGCTTCGCCGCGGGCGAACCGATGGACATGAGCGACGCATCGCACATCGTGGACATCACCTCGCAGACGTTCTACCGACTGCCCTACGACGAGGGCCGCGAGCGTTACACCTACGTCGTGACGGCGCTCGACCGCGTGGGCAACGAGTCAAAGGCCAAGAAGAAGGCCGTCCGCCTCTGAGGCCGCGTCCCAGCATCCGACATTCCTCACAATCGTCTCTTCCGGTCCCGGCCGGGGGAGACGATTGCCGTATATAAGCAAATTCCGGGACGGATATTATCGCGGTCCGTCGGAGTAGAGGGAAAGGAAGGCCGTAAAAAAGTTGTCGCCCTACCGTCCTGCTGATATAAATTTGCGATACGAAACGAGTGGCCTTTTTCTCATTTTTCAAAAGGCATTCTCCACACACTTCAAAAACCCTTCCGCTTGTGCGGATACTCACATAGGACATGAGCGAGATTACATTTGAGATAGTTTTTCTCATCTCAAATGTAGTTTTGGCCTTTTGTGAGCGTTGATTTTCAGTTGTTTACAAAGGGTCAAAAGCGGGGATAAAACGGTCCCCTGGACTATGGCAGCAGATGCGCCACGCGGCCGAGAATCAGCCGGTCAGCGGGTAACCAGTCGACGCTGCCGAGCTGCTCGCGGCTGAGCCAGCGCGCGGACTCGTGCTCGAGGAGCGTGAGGCGGCCCGCGAGCACGCGGCACTGGTAGACGGCCATCGAGAGGTGGAAGCCGGGATAGTCGTACTCGATGTTGCCAAGCAGCGCCCCGACGGCGACGGTGGTGGCCAGTTCCTCCTCTATCTCGCGCCTGAGGGCGGCCTCGGGCGTCTCGCCGGGCTCTATCTTGCCGCCGGGGAACTCCCAGCCGTCCTTATATTCGCCGTATCCGCGCTGCGAGGCGAACACCCTGCCCCCATGGCAGATGACTGCGGCCACAACCCTGATGCTCTTCATGTTATTTTCCGACATCTTGCGGCGCGCTCAGAGCATGCGGTCGAGGAGCACGGCGCCCCGGGTATTGAACACACGCAGACGCAGGCTGCCGCCGTTCTTCTGAAGCACCATGACGGTGCCCTGCTCCTTGCCGTCCATCGAGGGACCGCCGCCACCCACGCAGAGACAGGGATTGCCCTTGACACCCTTGTCGTAAGAGTAGAAGAAGTGAGCGTGCGCCACGAGATTGACATCGAAACCGGCCTTCGCAAGCAGCGGCGACCACATGGCCGTCCACGGGTGATAGCCATCGGTGTACACGTCGTCGGCGCCCCAGATGGGGATGTGGTTGAGGAGAATATGGCGGCGGGCCTTCTTATATTCCCGGCCGGAGAGCTCCTTCCTCAGGAACGCCGTCTGGTCTTTGCGGAGCTGTGAAAAGTCGTTGAGGCCGTAGTAGACCCATGTGTTGTCGGGCTTGTCCTCGCCGCAGTCGAGCACGACAAACCGTGTGTCGCCCCAGGAGAATGCGCCGTAGGTCTTGCCGTCGAAATTGTCCGTGAGGGAGAGCATGCCGGCCGAGTAGGAGTTGCGTATCTCGTGGTTACCGCGTATTATAACGGAGAAGCAGCTGTCGGCACCCACGGCGGAGAAGAGGGCATTCACGCGGTCGATGGCGTTGGCGCGGCTGTCGGGCTCGGGCACGCAGTCGCCGTTGAAAAAGACGAGGTCGTAACTGATACCGTTCTGCCGGACCACATTGAGGAGCGAGCGCATCACATCGTCGCGCTCGTGGAGGTCGTTGAGCACAATGGCGGTGAAGCTGTCGTCCTCAGGGGATGGCAGGGTGAAGGAGCGCAGCGGCGTGCGGACGGTGTCGCCGAGCAGTTTGTAGTAGGCCTGGTTGATGAGCACCTCCTGCATGCACACGCGGTAGTAATACTTTCTTCCGCTCCGGAGGCTGTCGAGCCTGATCTTGTTCTCGATGTCAAAACAGGGCTCCTGGCCGGCAAGCAGTGTGCGGGCGCGGCGCATATGCAGGGTGTCCGTGCCGTACTCGACCCACGTGTGGACCGGGGCGTTGGTCTGGAACATGACCGTCACGCCGGTGGAGGAAAAGTTCTGCAGGTAAGGCGGCGCACAGAGGAGCTTGTCGGCGGGCGTCTTAAAGCGCACGTCGGCGTAGACGGGGCGATGGTCCGAGGCGTCGGGGGCGTTGATGACGCCGCGGGAGAGGAGGCACACCGCGTCGGCATAGCGGTTCTTGTAGAGCGCTATATAGTCGATGGTCTCCGTAGGCTTGTCGGCGGGAAACGTATGCGCCTTCGGATCGGTGAGAAGCTGGAAACGGCTGGCGAGCACTTTGCCGCTCCCGCTCTCAGGCGTGGCGTTCAGGTCACCGGCGAGGAAAAACGGTTTGGCGTACCGGTCGGCCTCGCGGCAGATGATGTCGAGCGAGGAGATGCGGTCGGTATCGTTGAGGGAGAAATGGGTGGCGGCGATGACGTAGCGGTCATACTCGGCGATGATCACCGTGCGGGCCTCCTCGCGTCCGGGCAGCGGCAGCCGCCTGATGCTGAGCGGGCGGCGCTTACTGAGCAGGCCCATGCCGTAGCGGCCGCCCTGAAAGTCTATGGCGGGCGAATAATAGCCGTGCATGCCGAGATAGGAAGCGTACTCGCCCAGCAGGTAGTGCCCCCGCGAGCGCTCCGTCATGCTGTCCACCTCCTCGATGGCGGCCACGTCGGGCGCAGTGCGCTCGATGAGGCTCATCTGGCCGGAGTAATTGATAGTCTTGTGGTCGAGCTTCTGGCCGTTGAGCACATTGTAGGACATTATCCTGAGGGTGTTCTCCTTCTGGTGGTCGTACTGCGCCGCCACGCTGAGCGGCAGCAAGGCGGCAGCCGCGAAGGCGGCCGCCATGATCCTGGCAAATCTCATCATCGCTGTCTCCTTTATAGCGCTCCAGACTTACAGTACCTCTATGTCATATCCGCCCTTCCATTCTCCGCCGGCAGGGGCGATATTGGTGTAAGGACGGTCGATGAATTCTCCGTTGTAGCCCTCGGCGTCGCAGAGTCCGTACCACGGTTCGAGGCACACGAAGGGCGCTTCGATGCCGTAGGGCGACCATACGAGGAACACGGGCGCCTGGCTACTCACTCTCACCACCGGTCGGCGCTCCGTGTCCATGAGCGTGATGGAGTGCACCTGGCTGTGGTCGATGATGATGGAGTCCACCTGGAAGTCGGCGTCGTGCACCTCCATCACGCCGTCGGGCGCATTGAGGCGGTAGCGCTCAGCACCGAGGCAGCCCTCGCAGCCCACCGTGGCGCTCTCGGGCGAAGAGATGTCAAACTGGAGGAAGCCCTTGACGTCCTGCCCGGGCTGCCAGCCGCGGAAGAAGAACGACGGGTGGCCGCCGATCTGGAACGGCATATCGTCCGAGCCCTCGCTTCTCACGGTCCACTCCACATGGACCACACTGCCCTCGAGGCGGAACTTCTGCTCGAGCTCGAATTCGAAGGGGTAGATGAGGCGTGTGTCGTGGTTGTCGTGGGCGAAGTAGGTCACCGAGTCGGCGGTCTGCTCCCTGAGCTCAAACTCGCGCTGCTGCATGAAGCCGTGCTTGGGCATGGTGCGCCACACACCGCGGTGCAGGTAGCGGCCCTCCCACACGGCGCCCACCGTGGGGAACAGCATGGGGCAATGGCGGCCCCAGTACTTCGGGTCGGCCTGCCACATGAGCTCTTCGCCGGTCCTGACATTCTTCACGCTGCACAACTCAGCGCTGTAACTGCTGGTGCTGATGCTTATCTTCTCGTTTTTGATCTCTTCCATATCTGTATTTAGTTTTATTTTTTAGATTCTCATCGGTTTATCGCCTCATGCAAATGTAGCGAAATTTCTCATACGACGCTAATGCTCCGCAGTCTGCTCTCCGGTGTGCTCCGCAGCCCAGCGGCGCGGCGTGGTCTGCTTTGTCTCCCGGAAGACACGGCAGAAATACTGGGCGTTGCTGAATCCGCAACGCGCGGCGATCTCGGTGTTGGAGAATTTGCCGCTCCTGAGCATCTCGCAGGCCTTGTCTATCCTGCGCGCATTGACGTAGGAGATAAAGGAGAGGCCTGTGGCGTGGCGGAAAAAGTTGCAGAACGCGGCGGGACTCATGGCGAGCAGCGCGGCGATCTCTCCGACGCTGATGTCGGCGGTAAGGCTTTCGCTGACATACTGCCTGACCAGCGCCATGCGCGCCATCTCCATCAGTTTATGGTTCGATACGCCGGCTACCTCCGCGCTGGCCGAGGCCGCGACCTCTGTCATCACCGCTACGACCGCTGCGGCGCGGCGCGCAGGCGTGTAGTTCTCCATCTTGCGGAGCGTGCGGCTCACAAAGCGGGCTGTGGCGGCGTCGAGGAGCATGGCCTCGGAGAAATTGCCGAAGGTGTCGTCCACGCTGTCCAGCTCGGGCATCGCCTCGGCAAGGAGGCGGGCCAGATGGCGCGATATGATGAGCCGCACGAGCGCTATGCCGTCCTCCTCGGGGCGCCAGGAGCGCACCATGTCCGGCGGTATGAGCATCACACTGCCCTCCGGCAGCTCCGTCTCCGTATCGCCTATCACACAGGAGCCCTCGCCGCGCTCCACAGAGGCGATCTCCCAGTTTCTGAGGCTGTAGGTAGCCTCCGGTTCATCGGGCATAAAAGTGGTCATAAGGTAATCAAAACTTTCCATGGCGTTAGGGATTGTGCGCGCGGGGCGCGGGTTATTTTACAAATTTGCGGAAAAACTTCCAGATCTCCTCGCCGGTGTCGATGTCCTGATTGTGCCAGCAGTGGGGAGCGCCCACGACCTGGTAGAGCTGCACATCGTTGCCGGAAGGAGCGCCTTCGTAGAAGTGGCGTATTATATAATGCGTGCTGTGAGGGTCCTTGCTCGGGACGGTATCGGTGCGCTCGCTCACGCAGCCGTTGCGCGCCGCCCAGTAGCCCACAGCCATCGGCACAGGCAGGTATGCGCCCCAGCCGCCTTTGCCCTCCGGGTCGCCGGTCCATTCGGAGACACGATCCTCTGTGCCGTGGATCTCAAACATCGGGACGGCGGGAGGATTGGAGGCATAGTAGAGACGATGCGACCAGGTAAAATCAAGCCCTGCCACAGGCGCCATGGCGCGAAACGGGTGATGGCCGCGGAGAGCCGTGAGATAGCAGATGTCGCCGCCGTTGGACATGCCCGTGAGGAAGACATTGACGCGGCTGAGGCCGTATTTCTTAACCGTATAAAGCGTGAGGCGGCTGATGGCCTTGACATCGTCGACATTCATTCCCTTCTGCATGGGATAGCCTACATTGAAGCCGGTGTGTCCCGAAGGGTCCTTCAATCCTTGAGGGTAGAGCACGGCAAAGCCTTCGCGCTCGGCCACGGGATCGAGGTCGTAACTCTTAGGATTGGCCTTGCCGCCGTAGCCGTGTACGCAGGTGACGATGGGAGCGCCCGCACGGAGCGTCGAGGGCAGGTAGACAATGCCCGTGCGCTCGATGCCGTCTATTTTCTCGCTGACATTCTCATATCTGCCCTGCGCCGCGAGAGGCGACGGGGCGATGAACAGCGCGCAGAGAAGGAGCGCAGCCGGAAGGATGATATTTCTCATTTTACGATAGTCCTTATTCCTGTTATATTTTTCTGATAAAGTCACGACGATGAGCGTACGCCATGAGGCGCCAGAGCGGAGCGACGAGCGGACGCTTGAGCCGGTAGAAGATGAGCGAGAGGTAGAACGGACGCTCCGCCGTGCGGCGGCAGAGAAGAGAGTGGGCGCGGATGTCGGCCACCGAGAGTGCTACTGCCAGAAGGGCTGCGGCCGCTCCCACCATCCATGTGCGGGCAAAGACAGCGGTCACCACGGCGAGGATGAGGCTCAGGGCTGCGGCCAGTACGCCGGCGTCGGCAAGAGAGGCGAAGACGCGGGCCGTATTGCCGCTTCGGGGGAACCGGGCAAAGGAAGCGGCGCGCATCAGGCGGCGCTTGTGCCAGGCGCGGCGCACATCGGGCGCATACTCTCTCACGATGGCGGGCGGCGCCACGCAGACACGGACGCTGCCATAGGGCGCAAGGGCGCTCACGAGCAGGTCGTCGGCGCCGTAGAGGCGGTCGAGCGAAGAAGCGTAGCCGTCGGCCGAGAGAAAAGCGTCGCGGCGGAACGCCATGTTGCCCCCGTCGCCGCCGATAGCTGTGTGGCGGGCCGAGAGAAACCAGAGGGCGCTCATCGAGAGACGCTCGAAGACGGCCCTGCGTGCGGCGAGACTGCCATTGTCAGCATAGTTGGCGTAGCCCAGTACGGCCACGGCGTCGCCGGTCATCTGCGCGGCCATCGTCCGGAGCCAGAGGTCGGTCAGCGGGGCGCATGTGGGGCGCGTCAGCACTATCCAGTCGTAGCGGGCGGCCTTGACGCCGAGCGAGATGGCGAGCTTGGTATGGCTCACATAGCGCGCCGTGCGCGGCACAAAGGTATGGCGCAGGTTGGGATAGGCAGCCGAGAGGCGCTTGAGCACGTCGGGCGTACTGTCGCGCGAGCAGTCGTCTATCACCACCACCTCGAAGGGGATGCCGCGCTGCGAGAGGATGGGGGGCAGGTGTTTCTCGAGCTCCTCGCCGTCGTCGTGCGAGCAGATCACCACGGTGATGCCTTTCACCTTAGTCCCGTCGCCCTCTTCGGGGGTGTCGGAGACGAAGGCGGAATACAACTTGAGGCGCATGAACAGAAACGTCAGGACGGCCAGCAGCATGAGCCCCGACGCAATATAAATCATCAGTAAGAGATGGTCTGTAAAGAAAGCGGTCATCATATTAACGGATTGGCCTGTAATAACGCGAGCGGAAAGCGGCGAGAGTGATGGCCGTAGCCATGCCGGCGTTGAGGCTCTCTACATGGCGGCCCTCAGGCGGATAGGGCGGGATGAACAGGCGGCGGGTCACTGTGCGCTCCACCTCGCGGCTGATGCCTCCGCCCTCATTGCCGATGACGATGACGCCCGTGGAGGAGAGCGTTGAGGTGTAGATGTTCTCCCCGTCGAGGAATGTGCCCCACACGTCGGCCTTGCAGCGGGAGAGAGCGTCGGGCAGGTCGCAATAGCTCACCCTGACTGTGCCGAGGGCGCCCATTGTGGCCTGGAGCACCTTGGGCGAATAGACGTCGGCCGTCGAGGGAGAGCAGAAGACATGTCTCACGCCCATCCACGAAGCCGTGCGGATGATGGTGCCGAGGTTACCGGGATTCTGTATGTCATCGAGCGCCAGACAGAGCTCCCTCTCCGCCACGCTCGCGAGGCTCCCGCCCTCTCCGGGCGCGGGCTTGGCGAACACGGCTATCACGTCGTGAGGCGTCTTGAGGAACGAGAGGCGCTGCATCACCGCGGGGCTGACATACTCCACCTTAGTGCCGCGGGGCGCAGCGGCGAAGGTCTTGCCCTCCTCCACTATGAGCCGCCTCAGGGGGAACGCGTCGAGCATCTCCTCCACCATCTTCGGCCCTTCGGCTACGAACAGGCCCTCCGCATCGCGGTATTTCTTGAGCTCCAGGGAGCGTATGTGTTTTATTTCGTTTCCGCTCAGCATTTTTATAAGGCTGGATTAGTAATGCAAATATATAAAAATCCCATCTAATAGCTTTCGCGGCGGCGCTTATGTTTTTGGCCGCGGTGGAAGCCTTGCGAATTAAACTTCTTTTAACAATGAATTCTTCCTCGGCGCTTGCCGGTTCGGAAAATTTGCGTACTTTTACATCTTCGTTTCTCGGGAACGGGATTCGGGGACAAGAGAAACAAACTACGTAACAATCACAACAAAACCCAAGAGATTATGAAAAAGAAATTTATTTGCACCGTTTGCGGCTACGTTTACGAAGGAACAGAACCCCCTGCAGAGTGCCCGCTGTGCCATGCACCCGCTTCCAAGTTCAAGGAGGTAAAGGACGATGAACTGACATTTGAGACAGAGCACGAACTGGGCGTGGCCAAGGGTTGCGACGAGGAGATGATCAAGGACCTCAATGCACACTGGAACGGCGAATGCAGCGAAGTGGGCATGTATCTTGCGATGAGCCGTCAGGCCGACCGCGAGGGCTATCCCGAGATCGCCGAGGCCTTCAAGCGCTACGCTTTTGAGGAGGCTGAGCACGCCAGCAAGTTTGCCGAGCTCCTGGGCGACGTGGTATGGGATACGAAGACCAACCTTGAGAAGCGCGCAGCAGCCGAGGCAGGCGCATGCAGCGACAAGTTCCGCATCGCCAAGCGCGCCAAGCAGCTGGGTCTCGACGCTATCCACGACACCGTTCACGAGATGGCCAAAGACGAGGCTCGTCACGGCCGCGGCTTCAAGGGACTGCTGGATCGCTACTTCGGCGGCAAGTAAATTCTTCCCTTATAGGCACATGAGGGCTGTACCCGGAGCGGGTGCGGCCCTTTTTGTATGCTACGCGGAAATCATGCATTATATAATAGGTAATGCTATAATGTATGCTGTAATACGTGAGCTCAATTTTTTCTCCCACCTGGTTTATGCATGACAGCTGTCATGAGAATGCATCGCAATTGTCATGTAATCACATCGCAATTGTCATATAATCACATCGCAATTGTCATGCAATCACATCGCAATTGTCATATAATCACATCGCAATTGTCATGCAATCACATCGCAATTGTCATGTGATAACCTGTAGTTTACTGGTAATAGTTGACAACTTCTGATGTTAATAACTAAATTGTTTGTCACCTTCTTTCGCTATGCGCAGGACAAGTTTACACAGTCGTGCATTATATGCAGAATCAGTTGATATAGTCTGTCTTGGTAGCGGGATTTTATGGCCGGAATGTTGTGCCGCGGTAGCGCGGCAGAGGGCGCGGCGCGGGCTCCGGAAGACAGCGCCGCGCATAAAAACGGCGGCAAACACGCCCGCCGGAATAAGTTACGGCAGTAAATAGCAATCAAATAAGAGAATAAAAGATGCTTATCGTTGTGCGGATGAAAAAAAATCTCTAACTTTGCAGCCCGTAAGCGCCCCGACGGCAAAGCCGCGTACGCATATATAATATATAAGACATAAAATAAAAAACATAGAACAATGAAACGTACATTTCAACCTCACAACCGTAAGAGAAACAATAAGCATGGTTTCCGCAGCCGCATGCAGACGGCCAACGGTCGCCGCGTATTGGCTTCCCGCCGCGCTAAGGGTCGCAAGAAACTGACTGTTTCGGACGAAGTACACGGCAAAAACTAATCATTTCGGACTCCGGCCCAATAGAAAATCGAAGAAGTAGAGGTTTGGCACAGCAAGCCTTTACTTCTTTTGCATTTTAGCAAACACCAGGCGCCGGAGCCCTCGCACACCGCCGCACAGAGGAGATGAAGGTTCGGGAGTTCTTCAGGGCTGTCTTCAGCCGCTATCTGCTGGCCAATCTGCTGGCTATGGTAGCGGTGGGAGTGTTTATTGTCTTCCTGATCTCCGAGGGCCTGAACATCTACACACGCCACGGCGAGGAGATCACTGTGCCCTCGCTCAGGGGAATGAGCATGGAGCGAGCCCGCCTGACACTGGAGCAGGAGGGCCTGAAGTGTGTGGTGACAGACTCGGGCTACATCGCCAGCAAGAAGCCCGGCGTGGTGCTCGACCAGTCGGTAGCGGCGGGCTCGCGCGTCAAGGCCGGACGCGAGGTGGACATCACGGTCAACGCCGCCTCGCCTCCCACCATCGTGATGCCCGACATCGTGGACAACAGTTCGATGCGCGAGGCCGAGTCGCGTCTCAGGGCCATGGGCTTCTCGCTCGCTCCGCCGCAGTATATCAACGGCGAGCGGGAGTGGGTCTACGGCATCAAGGCCGGCGGCCGCGAGGTAACGGCCGGCACACGTGTGCGCATCACAGAGAGGCTCACACTGGTGGTGGGCAACGGTCTGACCGATGATGACATGCACGAAGAGGACTCGCTCGAGACGGAATGGAACTATGGCGAGGACATCAACTATGACGACGCTACCGGAGGAGAGGACTATGACGGAGAGTGAGCGGGCGGCGAAGGCCGAAGAGGCTGACATGACCGCGGCGCTGAGCGATGCAGGGACGGCCCCGGCCGCACAGGCAGCCGACGACGATGCCGCCGAGGAGGACTCCAACGCGCTCTACGAACACTTCCGCATAACGGCCGACCGCGGGCAGCAGTTGCTCAGGATAGACAAATTCCTCTTCGTCCATCTGCCCGGCACCTCGCGCAACCGTATTCAGGCCGCGGCAAAGGCCGGCTTCATACACGTAAACGACGTTCCCGTCAAGAGCAGTTACCGCGTCAAGCCCGGAGATGTGGTGACGCTGATGCTCAACCGCCCCTACTACGACTACACCATCGAGCCCGAGGACATTCCCCTGGACATAGTCTACGAGGATCACGACCTGATGGTCATCAACAAGCCCGCCGGCATGGTGGTGCATCCCGGGCACGGCAACTACAGCGGCACCATGGTCAACGCCATCGCCTGGCATCTGAGAGACGACGCCGCCTACGACCCCAACGATCCGGCCGTGGGCCTTGTGCACCGCATCGACAAGGACACCTCGGGCCTGCTGGTGGTGGCCAAGACGCCGCGGGCCAAGACCGACCTGAGCCTCCAGTTTTTCAACAAGACGACACGCCGCCTCTACAACGCCCTGATATGGGGCGAGCCGGAGGCCGAGACGGGCCGCATAGAGGGCAACATAGGCCGCGACCCGCGCAACCGTCTGCGCATGGCCGTCTTCCCGCCCGACAGCGGCATCGGCAAGAGCGCCGTGACCCACTACCGCGTGCTGGAGCGCTTCGGCTATGTGACGCTCATAGAGTGTCGCCTCGAGACGGGCCGCACACATCAGATACGCGCCCACTTCGCCCACATCGGTCACCCCCTGTTCGGCGACGAGCGCTACGGCGGCACACAGATATTGCGCGGCAACAGGAGCAGCAGCTACGCCCAGTTTGTCCGCCACTGCATGGAGCTCTGCCCGAGGCAGGCGCTGCACGCCGCGACCCTCGGATTCCGCCACCCGACAAGCGGCAAGGAGATGGACTTCCGCGCGCCGATGCCCGCCGACATGAAGGCTCTCATAGAGAGGTGGGAGAATTTCTCGCGGGCCGCTGCCATAAGAGACTAAGACAATATAACAGGAAATATAAATGCTCATGCCGTCGGGCACACAGGCGGCAGGAAAAAACAAGCTGAATATGAAACGCATAATAGCTATTGTAGCCGGAGGAGACTCCTCCGAGCATGATGTTTCACTAAGGAGCGCCGACGGCATCAGGACCTTCCTCGCCGACCAGCCCTACAAGACCTACATCATAGAGATCCACGCAGGCCAGTGGCTGGCACATCTGGACGACGGCAGCACATCGCCGGTGGACCGCAACGATTTCTCCTTTGCCGACGGCGGCACACGGGTACGCCCGGACTTTGCCTACATCACCATCCACGGCACCCCGGGCGAAAACGGCATCATCCAGGGCTACTTCGACCTCATCGGCATGCCCTACTCCACGAGCGACGTACTGGTAGAGGCCATGACGTTCAACAAGTACGCCCTCAATCAGTTTCTCCGTTCCCTCGGTGTCAAGATAGCCGACAGCGTACTGCTGCGCAAGGGCCAGAAGCGCCGCTACAGCAACGAAGACATCATCGGCCGCCTCGGTCTGCCGCTGTTCGTGAAGCCCAACGCCGGCGGCAGCAGCTTCGGTGTGACCAAGGTAAAGACCGCCGAGCAGCTCGAGCCCGCCATCCAGAAGGCCATGAACGAGAGCCGCGAGGTGATGGCCGAGGCCATGATGAGCGGCACGGAGATAACCTGCGGCTGCTACCGCACACGCCGTGGCGCCACCGTATTCCCCATCACCGAGGTGGTGACAGACAACGAGTTTTTTGATTACAATGCCAAATACAACGGTCAGGTGAAGGAGATCACTCCCGCACGCCTCTCCGTAGAGACCACCCAGAGAGTCAAGGACCAGACCCTGAGCATCTACGACACGCTCGGCTGCCGCGGCATCATCCGCATCGATTACATCCTCACGGGCAAGCGCGGCGCTGAGCGCATCCACCTGCTCGAGATCAACACCACGCCGGGCATGACGGCCACGAGCTTCATCCCCCAGCAGGTGAAGGCCGCCGGCAAGAAGGTGGGCGATGTACTGGCCGACATCATAGAGGATTGTTTCGAGGACTGAGCAGGATGAACATACCCAAGGAATTTGACGAGATACGTCCCTACTCGCCTGAGGAACTGCCCGCAGTCTACGATGCCCTGCTCTCCGACAGCGGATTTATGGAGCTCGTGGACCGCATGTTCCCCTCTCTGAGCCACGAGCAGTTTGCCGCTCTTCTGCGCAGCTGCAAGACCAATCAGGAGGTGCAGGAGAAGATCATCTACGGCGTGGTGCAGAATATCGAGAAGCAGCACACCGACGGCGTGAGCCTCGACACCAACGCCCTCGACCCTGAGAAGCGCTACACATTCGTCTCCAATCACCGCGACATAGTGACCGACCCCACATTCCTCTCCAAGGGACTTGTGGACAACCATTTCCCCTGCACCGTCGAGATAGCCATCGGGGACAATCTGCTGGTGTACCCCTGGATAAAGCGCCTGGTGAGGGTGCTCAAGGCGTTCATCGTACAGCGCTCCCTGCACATGCGCGAGATGCTCATCAGCAGCCGCCGCATGAGCCGCTACATGCACTTCGCCATCGCCGAGAAGCACGAGAACATCTGGATAGCGCAGCGTCAGGGCCGCGCCAAGGACTCGGACGACCGCACACAGGACAGCATCCTCAAGATGATGGCCATGGGCGGCGAAGGCACACCGATAGAAAGGCTTATACAGCTGCACATCGTGCCGCTGAGCCTCTCCTACGAGTACGACCCGTGCGACTACCTGAAGGCGATGGAGTTTCAGCTGAAGCGCGACGATCCTCACTACGTCAAGACGGGCGCCAACGACCTGCTCAACATGCAGACGGGCCTGACGGGCTACAAGGGCCGCGTTCACTTCGCCGCCGCGCCCTGCATGGACGAATGGCTCCGCAAGCAGGAAGGCATGACCGACAAGAACGCGTTCTTCGAGAAGGCTGCGCGCCACATCGACCACGAGATATTCACCCACTACCGCCTCTACCCCTGCAACTACGCCGCCGCCGACATGCTCCGCGGCGGAGAGCGGTTCAAGGCTCACTACACAGAGGAGGAGAAGAAGCACTTCGAGGAATATCTCGCCTCGCGGATAGCGCTCATCGACCTCCCGAACAAGGACGAGGCCTTTCTCCGCGAACGCATACTCACCATGTACGCCAATCCTGCGCTCAACAAGGCCGACGCCGAAGAGCAGGACAAAAACGGCACGGCAGAATAAAAATGGCGAAGGCAGAGTAAGAATAAGGCACGGAAGAATTAGAAAAAGGCACGGCATATTGGGAAAGCGGCACAGCTTTCCTACGGGAATTTTCCACAACAAAGACCGCCTTTTTCCGCCAACCGTAAAAACCCTTCCGCATACGCGGCTTCTCACAAGGCACCTGAGGAAAACTACAAGGCACCTAGTTTCCCTCAGGTGCCTTGTAGTTTTGCCCCTTTCAGAGCGTTATATTTCAGCTATTTACACGGGCGCGGAAATTCGCATTTTCCGCGCCCGTGACTATGTATCGGGATCAGTCGATCACCATGTCAAACTGGTCGTAGGAGGCTGTGCGATGAGCGTACTTCTTGGTGGTGGGCGAGATGCCGAACAGCGGGGAGTAGGTGCGCACCTTGATGGTCTTGCCGTCGGGCATGAACTCGAGGATTCTGAGCCAGCCGTCGCCGCCGTTGCCTTCCCATCCGCCGCCGAGGATCTGCACATTGAACATCATCTGATGCACTATCTTGCCGGCGTTGTTGGGGTCCTTGCGATAGGCCACGCTCTGGTCAAAGTCGCCCGGGTTGCCGGTGTGGCCGCAGATGACGAGCCGGATGTTGGGCACCTGACTTATCAGTTTGTCCCAGATCTCCTGCCCGTAGTTGCGCGGGGAGATTTTATAGTTCTCGTTTTTCGTGCGCTCGGCGGTCTTCTCGCGCAGGAAGGAGTGGGTCATGAAGATGACCTTGTAGTCCTTGTACTTGTCGCTGCGGCAGAGCCCGGCGGCCCAGGATAGCACTTCGTCGCGCGGGGCCCACTCGGAGGTGATGACAAGGATGTCGCCCCAGTGCTTGTCGTGGAATGCGTAGGCCGAGTTCTCAAGCGACACCTTGCCCTCGCGGTTGGGGAAGGCGGCCACGAGACAGTCGGCGAGCTTCGAGTTGCGCTCGAAGGTGAAGTACTCGGGGAAATGGGTGAAGCCCTCGTCGCCGCGCACATAGCCGTACTCATGATTGCCCGGGGAGATGATGTAGGGTACGCGGTTGTCCAGGCGCTTCATGCAGTGGGAGGCCCACTCCCACATCTGCCGGCTTGTCTGATTGAGCATGGAGCGGTTGCGCACGATGTTCTCGTTCTGCTCGATGAGGTCGCCCGTGAGCAGGACGGCTTTGATTTTCAGATTATCGATATTGTCGGCGCACCATGCCGTGCAGAGCTCGAAGAGGGGCTGATTGATGTCATACTTGGTGTAGCCCTGCGGGTCGCCCATGAGGATCATGGAGAACGACTCCGGGGCGATAAGGCTCTGCCGGTCTGCCCTGTGCTGGGCGGCGGCGGGAGAGGCCGCGGTCATGAAGAGCGCGGTGGCGGCAAGGGCGGTGGCCGTCCGCCTGAGCCGGATGATGAGTGATGAAGAGTACATATTTATTGTTAAATGCTTTATGGTCTCCTGAAAGTCAGGTTTTGCAAATTTAGGCATTTAACATGAGATTAGCCTGCCGGCCGCCGGCTTTTCTCACCTCTCAGGCGTTGCTGCCGGAGGAAATCTTGAATATCTTCCAGACGCTGTAGTCCATGCCGTTATCGTAGACATCGGAGCCCTCGATGCGCTTCAGGTATCTCACGACCCTCACGGTGACGGGCAGGGCGATGACCTCGTAGAGCGTCTTGAGGACCACCTGCCATATCATGAGCGCGGGCAGGGCCTCAAGGGGCACTACGCCGCCCAAGGCGAGGGGGAAGAAGATGACCGAGTCGCAGGTCTCTCCGGCGATGGTCGAGGCGATGGCGCGGAGCGAGAAGCGGCGCCCGTGGTCGTGGATCTTCATGCGGCTCATGACGTAGGCGTTGATGAAACTGCCCGCGAGAAACGCCAGAAACGAGGCGAAGGCTATGCGCGGGGCGAGGCCGAAGACGGCATGGAAGCCCGCGTCGTTGTGCCAGTAGGGCGCGGCGGGAATGGCGTCGCAGATGGCGCCCATCATCACCACGAAGAAGTTCATCAGGAAGCCGCACCATATCAGCAGGCGCGCCTTGGCGTAGCCCCACACCTCGCAGACACAGTCGTTGATAATGTAGGACACGGGGAACACGATCAGGCCGCCCGTGAGGGAGACGCCGAGAATGTTGATTTGCTTTGTCTCGAGGAGATTGGCCGTGATGAGGCACACACAGAAGAGCGTACTGAAAAGCATGAAGAGTACACTCACATTACTTTTGAGTCTATTCATTGTCTTGTTTTTTACGAGGTTTTCAAGCACTCGGTGATTAATTCGGCGGCAAAGATACGCATTTTCTCCCGAATACCGGGCTCCCCGGGGCCTCATCGCGCTCCGGAGGAGGGATTTTATGAGGAGAATGTCATAAAATGGAGTCATAAAGTCTGTAGAAACGGGAAAAATAGTAAATTTGCGAGGATAAATCATTTACTAATATTAGAAAATAACCTATATGAAGCACCTGAGAGGTATGGCCATGGCTCTGTTCGTGAGCATGGCGACAGGGATGATGGGACAGATAACGCCCACGTCCCTTACGGTAGAGCATCTGAGCGACAACATACTCATCGACCCCCCGACGGCGGGCAGCAAGCCGCCGCGCTTCTCATGGGTGAACAAGGCCGCCGCCGGCGCCATGGGCGAGACACAGCGGGCCTACCGCATCTGCGTGGCCACCACGGAGAGCGCCGCCAGAAAAGGCAAAGGCGACATGTGGGACAGCGGCAAGACGAAATCGGACGAGAGTTACCTGATCGAGTACAAGGGCAAACCGATGAGCGAAGGTAAGGACTACTACTGGAGCGTCAGGGTCTGGAACGGCAAAGGCAAGGCCTCGGCATGGAGCGCCCCGCAGAAGTTCTCCACCGGCATCAATCCCGCCTCCTGGGGAGCCAAGTGGATCGGCGCGCCGTGGATAGGCGAAGAGCCGCAGAACGCTCTGGGTAAAGGCATCCTGCGAGATGCCGACGACGCGCCGTACCTGCGCAAGGGTTTCGAGACCCGCAGCGGACAGATACGCAGCGCCAAAGCCTACGTCACGGGCCTGGGATACTTCGATCTCTTTGTCAACGGCAAGAAAGCGGGCAATGATTTACTGGTGCCCAACTTCACCAACTACACCTCCCGCCCCAACCTGAAAGCCTTCGGCATCTCTCTGGACGAGAAGTCGAGCGGATTTCGCGTAAGCTATCTGAAATATGACATCACCGACATGCTCAAGAGCGGAAAGAATGCGGTGGGCGCGATGCTTGCCCCCGGCTATTTCGACGCCCGGAATAACAGAATAGGAGCCTTCGGCAGCCCGCGCTTCATCTGCCGCATCGAGATAGAGTACGCCGACGGCACGAAGCAGAGCATCGTGAGCGACGAGAGCTGGAAGGCGCACCGCAGCGGAATAACGAAGTCCGACCTGCACGAGGGCGAAAACTACGATGCACGGCTTGAGATACCCGACTGGTGCAGCCCCGACTTCGACGACAGCAGCTGGGAGAAGGTCGTGGAGCGCAAAGCCCCCGACGGCAAGCTCACCGCATTTGACACCAACCCCGACCGCGTGACCAAGGTCTACAAGCCCGTGAGCCGCACGACCAACGCCGACGGCACAGTGACCGTAAACTTTGGCAAGATGATCTCCGGCCGTCTGCACATCAAGGGCGTGAAGGCCAAAGCCGGCGACGTGATGGAGATGACCTACATAAGCCGTTATCCCGAGGGCGGCAGCTACACGTTCAAGGACAGCGAGCCGATCGACTACGCGCCGCAGTTTGTCTGGTATGTGTTCGACAAGGTGACCTTCAAGGGCGTTGTGCCCTCAGACGATGAGATCACCGCCGAGGCCGTCAACACCGATATGCCCATCACTTCCGAATTCTCCACCTCCAATCAGCTTATCAACGACATCCAGAACATGTGGCTTCTCACCGAGCAGGACAACATCCACTCGGGCGTAGAGAGCGACTGCCCCCACCGCGAGCGCCTGCCCTACACGGGCGACGGCCAGAGCGTCTCTGCCACGGTGATGAGCAACTTTGACGGGCGCGCGTTCTACACCTCATGGTTTCGCACCATGCGCGAGGCGCAGGACAAAGAGACCGGCTACGTGCCCAACTCCGCTCCCTGGTGTGTGGCAGCCGGTGGCGGCGTAGCCTGGGGCGCTGCCATGACGCTCATGCCATGGAACTACTACCTGGCCTACGGCGACAGAAGAATGCTGGAGGACAACTATGAGGCCGCCCGCCGTCAGGCCGAGCAGATGCCCCGCTGGGTGGACGACCGCGGCATAATGCTGCAGAAGCAGACCAATGCTTCCGACGGCAAGGAGCAGACCTGGTTCAATCTCGGCGACTGGGTGCCGACATTCCAGCTGCCCGACGCCAGCAAGGTGCACACCTATGTCTACTGGCGTTGCTTCGACCGCATGGCACACATGGCCGAAGCCCTCGGCAAGAAGGACGACGCACAGCGCTTCCGCAGCATAGCCGACAAGACCGCCGAGGCCTACAACACCGCCTTCTACACAGACGACAAGACGGGCTTCGGAGAGTGCGGGCCGAACTTTATGGCAGTGGAGATGGGGCTTCTGAGCAAGCGTCCGCAGCTCAAGGACATCCTCTACAACGAGATCGCCGTCAAGCACAACAATCACCTCGACGTGGGCTTCATCGGCCTGGAGGTGTTCTTCTCCTCGCTGGCCAAGGCGGGCCTCAACGACGTGGCCTACGCCTGCATCAATCAGACCGACTACCCCTCCTACGGCGAGATGCTCAAGAAGGGCTACACGACGATGTGGGAACAGTTTGACGGCGTCAACAGCGAGAACCATCCCTTCCTCGGCAACGGACTGACATGGCTCTACAGGACGCTGGCAGGCGTCAACGCCGATGCCTCCGCGCCCGCATTCCGCCACTTCACCGTAGCTCCCGATCCCGCCACAGGCCTCAGCGATGTCAACTACAGCAACAATACGCCCTACGGCCTCGTAGGCAGCCATGTCCGCTATGCCGACGGCAGGGTGAGCATCGAGGTCACCGTACCGGTAGGCTCGCGCGCCACAGTCCTTGTGCCCGCAGCCGGCTACTCCACCCTTACCATCAACGACCAGCCCGCCGACAAGGCCAAGGCCGTGACTTCCACCGCCCGCACCGCAAAGGGCTTTACCGTGGAGGTACCTCAGGGCCACTATGTCATCACTGCCACACGATAAACAGGAGACAAAAGAGAAAATGACACGCAAATCAGACCTTACCATCAACACGGGCGGACAGCTGATGGACTTCAGCACGCCCCGTGTGATGGGAATACTCAATGTGACGCCCGACTCCTTCTACGCCTCCTCGCGCAAATATGACGAGCGCAGCATTGAGGAGCGGACCCGCGAGATAGTGAGCCAGGGCGGCGACATCATCGACATCGGCGCCTACTCCACCCGCCCGGGATCGGACGACGTGAGCGAGGAGGAGGAGGCGCGGCGCCTCCGCATGGCCCTCGCCATCGTCAGGCGCGTGGCGCCCGATGTGCCCGTGAGCATCGACACCTTCCGGGCCGACATCGCGCGGATGACAGTTGAGGAATACGGCGCCGCCATCATCAACGATGTCTCGGGCGGCGACGACGAGATGTACCGCACCGTGGCGGAGCTCGGTGTGCCCTACATTCTGATGCACATAGGCGGCACCATCGATGACATGCACTCCGACAGCCCGCTCACCTCCCACAGCGACGCCTCCGTGCCCTACATGCAGAGCGTCATGCGCTTCCTGGCCGAGAGGATAGACCGCCTCCGCTCCTTCGGGGCCCGCGACATCATCCTCGACCCGGGCTTCGGCTTCGGCAAGTCGATGGAGCAGAACTATCACCTCCTCTCCCATCTCGACGATTTCGGTATATTCTCGCTGCCAGTGCTGGTGGGTGTGTCGCGCAAGTCGATGATATGGCGGCTGCTCGGCACCGACGCCGCCGGCGCCCTCGGGGGCACAACGGTATGCAACACCATAGGCCTCCTCAAGGGGGCCGACATACTGCGGGTGCACGACGTAGCGGCCGCCGTAGAGGCCGTCCGCATCACGCAAAAGGCCGCCGAATGCTATTAATATAACACCATAAGAATGCTCTCGTTCACTATCAAAGATGCCATCGATGTACTGCTCGTAGCCCTGCTGCTCTACTACATCTTCCGCCTCATGAAGGAGTCGCGCTCCGGCAATATATTCATGGGCATCATCGTGTTCATCATCATCTGGATCTTCGTGTCCAAGATCTTCAACATGAGTCTGCTGGGGAGCATCATGGACAAGGCGGTCAACCTCGGCGCCATAGCCCTCATCATCATCTTTCAGGACGACATCCGCAACTTCTTCTCGCAGCTCGGCGCACACCATTCGCTGGGCAAACTGGTCAAGTTCTTCTACTCCCCCAAGAAGGGCGACGCCATAAACGAGGACACCATCATCCCCGTCGTGAGGGCCTGCATGTCCATGTCCGCGCAGAAGGTGGGCGCGCTCATCGTCTTTGAGCGCTACGTGGGCCTGGGCGACATCGAGAAGACCGGCGACATCATTAACGCCGACATCCGGCAGCGGCTCATAGAGAACATCTTCTTCAAAAACTCGCCCCTGCACGACGGCGCCATGATCATCGCCCACCATAAGATACGCGCGGCGGGCTGCATCCTGCCCGTCTCCCACGACGAGGACATCCCGCGCCGTCTGGGCCTGCGCCACCGCGCCGCCCTCGGCATCACACAGCAGAGCGACGCCGTGGCCGTCATCGTATCGGAGGAGACCGGCGGCATATCCGTGGCCTTCAACGGGCGGTTCCACCTCGACATCTCGGGCGAGGAACTGGAGCGCATCCTCACGGAAATGTCCGTGGGCTGAGGCCGCAGCCGGTACGCCCTCCCGGCGCCCGCGACGCGGAAAGCCAATCCCCGCCTCATGCCCCGGCACACCATCACCCTCAGCCGTCGCGATACTACCTTTGCATGGCGACGCAAAATGCATAGACCACCAACTATTCATTTTGCTGTAACCCCTCTCTGCGCACATCCCGAAAAACGTTCCGCTTATCTTAATACTCACATAGGACCTGAGGAAAACTACATTTGAGATAATTCAAAACGTCTCAAATGTAATTTTACCCTCTCATAAGGGCTTATTTTCAAGTGTTTACACAAGGTCAAAATCGGCCCTTCCGGAAGGCTGCGGACGCCTTAGCGGAAATAAATAAAAAGTGAATAACGGATGAATATTCACTCCCGAAAATGCCCGTTTCCGCACATCAGAAAAAACTTCCCACAAAACTGAAAAGCTACATAGGACATGAGGAAAACTACCTTTGAGCTATTTCAAAACGTCTCAAATGTAATTTTGCTCTCTCATAGGCACTGATTTTCAATCTTTTGCAAAGGGCCAAAATCGGCCCTTCCGGAGGGCTGCAGACACATCCGGGAAATGAATAAAAAGTGAATAACGGATGAATATTCCATGCCGTGGATGCCGCATGCCGGGGCGCATTACTCTCTGAGCCGGCGCTGCGGGGCATTCTGCACCGCCGGTGACCCTCTGCCGCGGCTCTCTGGCGGCCATTGCGCGCGGCGGGCGGCAGTCCCGGCTTATTCATCTCATTCTGCCACATCTTCACGACAACCGGCCGCTGTTTTCCGGCCTTGTCAGCCTGCATTAGCCCGCACAGGAGGCGGACGGGAGCCGCAAATAAATTCTTTCTCCGTGCACACCATTAATTTGAAAAAAAATACCTATATTCGCCAATAGAAATATAAAATGACCATGCTATTCCCACGCGAAAATCCGTTGTTGAGAGACTTCACCGTTCCGCCTTTCGGCGAGATCAGCGAGAGGGAGTTTGAGCCCGCCATCATGGACGCAATGGAGATGCACAAGGACGAGATTGCGGAGATTCTGGGCAATCATCACCGCCCCTCGTTCAGCAACACCATCGAACCGTTTACGATGAGCGACCTCACGCTCGACAAGGCCGTGAGCACGTTTTTCAACCTCTACGCCGCCGCCTCGACGCCCGGGATGGAGACGCTGGCCGCACGCCTTGCGCCCCTGCTGAGCGCCCACGAGGACAGCATCATGCACAACAGCAAACTCTTCAGCCGCATCCGCTTCGTCTACACGCACTTCCCAAAGCGCATCACGCCGGAGCAGGGCCGCCTGCTGGAGGTCACGTACAACGACTTTGTGCGCAGCGGCGCGCTCCTCAAGGGCCGCGACAAACAGCGCTTCGGGGACATCAGCCGCCGCCTGGCGGAGCTCTCTGTCAAGTTTTCCACCAATCTGCTGCACGCCCGCGGGGAGTACTACCTCAACGTGACCGACCCGGAGAGCGTGAAGGGCGTACCGGCCTCGGCCCTCGCCGACGCCGAGAAGCATGCGCGCGACAACGGCCGCGAGGGATGGGACATCACCCTCGAGGAGCCCGTCTACTTCCCCTTTATGACCTATTGCCCCGACCGGGAGATACGCCGCAAGCTCTACACGGCCCGCGGCTCCGTATGCCTCGGCGGCACGAAATACGACAATCTCCCCGTCTCGGAGGAGATAGTAAACCTGAGGCTCGAGAAAGCCAACCTGCTGGGCTACGACAGCTACGCCGACTTCGTCCTCAGGCGCCGCATCGCCGGCAATAAGGAGAATGTCATGCGCCTGCTTCAGGAGATCATCCACGCCTACCTGCCCGTAGCGCGCAGAGAGGTGGCCGCCGTGACCGAGTTCGCCCGCCGGGAGCAGGGACCGGACTTCACGCTCATGCCGTGGGACTATGCCTACTATTCGCGGCTGCTCAAGCTCTCGCTCTATCATATCGACGACGAGCAGATGCGCCCCTACTTCGAGCTTTCGAGAGTGGAGCGCGGCATCTTCGGCCTCGCCGGACAGCTCTACGGCATCCGCTTCACGCCCGCGCCCGATGTGGCGGTCTACGCGCCCGATGTCAAGGCCTACAGGGTGGACGACAGCGACGGAAGCATGCTGGGCATCCTGCTCGTAGACTATTTCCCGCGCAAGGGGAAGCAGGGCGGCGCCTGGACGACCGAATACTGCCCGCAGTACATGCAGGACGGGCGCGACGTGAGGCCGGTGGTCTCCATCGTCACCAACTTCACACGCCCCACCGCAGGCCAGCCCTCGCTGCTCACCTTCGGCGAGGTCACCACCTTCCTGCACGAGTTCGGCCATTCCCTCCACGCGCTCTTCTCGCGCGTGAGCTATCCGCGCCTCAGCGGCACCAATGTTTATAGGGATTTCGTCGAGATGCCGTCACAAATAATGGAGAACTTTGCCTACGAAAAGAAATTCTTGCTTACCTTTGCAAAGCACTACATTACAGGCCAGCCAATGCCCGACGAACTTATCGACCGCATCCGGAAGAGCCGTCATTTCAACGCGGGCTACAGCGCCATACGTCAGGTGGGCTTCGCCCTCATCGACATGAGCCTCCACTCCATCACCACCCCGCTCCGCGGCAATCTGATGCAGGTGGAGAAGGATTGCCTCAGGGACATCGCTCTCATGCCGGAGGTCGAGGGCACGGGCACGACGGTCCACTTCAGCCACATCATGGACGGCGGTTACGCCGCAGGCTACTACAGCTACAAATGGTCGGAGATGCTGGACGCCGATGCCTACGAGGAATTTCAGAAAGACGGCGTATTCTCGCCGGCGGTGGCTTCGCGGTTCCGCTCCGACATCCTGGAGAGAGGCGGAAGCGAGGCGCCGGAGAAGCTGTACGAGCGCTTCCGCGGCCATCAGGCTACGCCGGAGGCGATGATGCGGCGCGACGGCATTCTGCCCGAAAGGACGAATTAGGCGAGCCGCGCAAAAACGATGACAATGGACTATCAGGAACGAAAGCAGCACCTGCTCGACATCCGCTACATGCGCATGGCCCGCATCTGGGCCGAAAACTCGTACTGCAAGCGACGTCAGGTGGGCGCCCTCATAGTAAAGGAGAAAATGATCATATCCGACGGCTACAACGGCACACCTTCGGGCTTCGAGAACGTATGCGAGGACGAGAACAATGTCACCAAGCCCTACGTGCTCCACGCCGAAGCCAACGCCATCACCAAGATAGCCCGCTCGGGCAACAACAGCGACGGCGCCACGCTCTATGTCACCACCTCCCCATGCATCGAGTGCGCCAAGCTCATCATACAAGCCGGCATCAAGAGGGTGGTCTACGGCGAGAAATACCGCATCGAGGACGGCATCCGCCTCCTCGAGCGCGCCGGGATAGAACTGAAATATCTGCAACTCGATCAAGAACATGTGGACTCCGCCCTCTGACGACTCCACAACCATTATATAAACGCATTTCCGAATGGACCCTAACCGCTCATCGCGCTTCACGCCGCTCATCGTAGCCTTCAGCATCGTAATAGGCATCATAATAGGCAGCTTCTACGCCAATCATTTCTCGGGCAACCGCCTGAGCATCATCAACACCTCGAGCAACAAGCTCAACGACCTGCTGCAGATCATCGACGCCCAGTATGTGGACAAGGTCAATATGCAGGACCTCGTGGAGAAGTCGCTGCCCAAGATCCTCTCCGAGCTGGACCCCCACTCCACCTACACGTCGGCCAAGGACGTCGAGGCGCAGATGCAGGACCTCAAGGGCAGCTTCTCGGGAATCGGTGTACAGTTTATCATTATCGACGATACCATCCGCGTGGTGGCCACCGTGCCCGGCGGGCCCTCCCGGGCGGCCGGCATAGCCGCCGGCGACTGCATCGTCAGGATAGCGGGCAAGAACTTTACCGGCAAGCAGGTGACCAACGACGAGGCCATGAAGCGCCTCAAGGGCCCGCGCGGCTCCAAGGTGGAACTGGGGATCTACCGTCCCTCTGACCGCTCCCGCCACACCTACACGCTCACCCGCGACAATATCCCCATCAAGAGCATCCAGACGGCCTACATGCTCGACGACCAGACGGGCTACATCAAGGTGGACCAGTTTGCCGACTCCACCTACCCCGAGTTTCTCGTAGCCCTCGCCAAGCTCGGCCAGCAGGGATGCACACGTCTAGTGCTCGACCTCAGGGGCAATCACGGCGGCTTCGTGCAGCCGGCGGTCAACATGGCGGCCGAGTTTCTGCAGAACGGCCGTATGATCTTCTACATGGAGGGCCGCCACTCCCCGAGGGAGAACTATACCAGCGACGGGCGCGGCACACACCTCAGCACCCCGCTCATAGTGCTGGTCGACGAGGAGACGGCATCGGCCGCCGAGATATTCTCGGGCGCCATGCAGGACAACGACCGCGCCATGATCGTAGGCCGCCGCACCTTCGGCAAGGGCCTCGTGCAGGAGAGCATCGAGTTCAGGGACAAGAGCATGCTGCGCCTCACCATAGCGCGCTACTACATGCCCTCCGGCCGCTGCGTCCAGAAGCCCTACACGCCGGGCAACACCGAAGATTATGACATGGACATCATCAACCGTCTCAAGAGCGGCGAGCTCGAGAACGGCGACAGCATCAAGGAGCACGGACCCAAGTTCTACACCCGTCTGGGCCGCGTAGTCTACGGCGGAGGCGGCATCACGCCCGATGTCTTTGTGCCCGAGCAGAACACGGACATGACGTCCTACTTCAAGGAGGCCGCCATGAGCGGGCTGATGCCACAGTTTGCGTACATGTTCGTCGACAGCCACCGCAGCGTGCTCTCCCAGATGCGCACTTGGGAACAGGTGGCCGAGTGGACCAGGAAGCACGGCATCGTGGAGAGCTTCGCCACCTGGGCCAACCACAAAGGCCTGCAGCGCCGCAACCTGCTCATCCTCAAGTCGCACAAACTGCTCTTCAACTACCTCACCGGCTACACCATCGACGATATTCTGGGCCGCGACGCCCTCACGCGCTTCCTCAACAGCGACGACCGCTGTGTGATGACCGCCCTGAGGATGATGGACGAGGGCAAGGCCTTTCCCCAAGCGCCCGCCAGAAATGCGAAACAGGCTGTCAATGCAAAAGGCAGAGCTAAGAAAACAAATAAGGCTAAATAAACAGCAATACGGCCAGGCGGAACTGGCCGTATTGTCTGAGGCCGTCCGCCGCAGGCTGCTGAACCACCCTCTTTACCAGCGGGCCGCCACCCTCCTCCTCTTCTCGCCGCTTCCCGACGAGCCCGACATTCGCGGCGTGATAGACGAGGCCGCCATGACGCGCCGTGTCTTGCTGCCCGTAGTCACCGGATCGGAGAGCATGGAGCTGCGCGAATATCGCGGGCCGGAGCGTATGAGCCGCGGAGCCTTCGGCATCCTCGAGCCCGAGGGAAAAGCTTTCACGGACTATGCTTCCATCGACCTCGCCGTCATTCCCGGTGTCGCCTTTGATGCCGCCGGCCACCGACTGGGCCGCGGCCGCGGCTACTACGACCGCCTTCTCGCGGCCATGAGGCCGTTCGCCGTCCCCACCCTCGGCCTTTGCTTCGACTTTCAGAAGCTCCCCGCCATCCCAGTCGAGCCTCACGACATCCCCGTCGACGAAGTGCTCTGACTACAGCCTTCTCCCCTCGCGCGCGTATATATATAATGCGTGTCGAAAAGCACCGCCGCGATCTTAATCCGGGCTTACAGATACAGTAAACACACAGACAAAAACCACAAGGCACATAGTTCATGCATCACAGCTGTCATGTATTTGCATCGCAGCTGTCATGCAATCGCATCACAGCTGTCATGCATTCTCATCACAGCTGTCATGCACTCTCATCGCAGCTGTCATGTATTTGCATCGCAGCTGTCATTCGATCTCATCGCAGCTGTCATGCACTCTCATCGCAGCTGTCATGAGACAATCATATGCCTCGATGATTTTCGGAAATTGGAGATGATTACGGCATGGCGGGACTGGCGTTTCCTCTGCCGCAGGGGATTCTCTCCGCAGGGCAATGGCGCGCCAGTTTTGCTCTCCTCTTCAGACAGATGCGGCTCTGCACGGCCGTCAGATAGCAATATCGCGCCGCGGGGCCTTATTTCATGTATAAATATGCGTGGGCGCGACAGGCAGATGGCGTTTTTTTCTTATCTTTGCAAGCCGTAAAAGTAAATATAATAAGAGACCTTAAGAAATGGAGTGGTTCTATAACCTTTTTACCGACACTACGTCAGTGGCGCATATCGTCATTCTTTTCGCCCTTGTCATATCGACCGGCGTGTGGCTCGGAAAAATCAAGATAGGCGGCGTCATCTCCCTCGGCGTCACCTTTGTGCTGTTTATGGGCATCATCGTGGGCCATATCTACAAGACCCTCATGCCCCAGACCCAGTACGCGTGTCCCGAGGAGATCCTCGACTTCCTGCAAAATTTCGGCCTGATGTTCTTCGTCTACTGTGTGGGACTTCAGGTGGGCCCATCCTTCTTCGAGAGTTTCAAGAAGGGTGGTCTGAAGCTCAACATGCTCGCCGTGGGCATCGTGGCGCTCAACATCGCAGTGATGCTGACGCTCTACTACCTATTCTTCGACACCAAGAATCCTGTCAACCTGCCCATGATGGTGGGTGTGCTCTGCGGCGCAGTCACCAACACCCCTGGCCTCGGCGCTGCCAATGAAGCACTCTCGCAGACGGCCAGCAGCGGAGCCCAGATAGCCAACGGCTACGCCTGCGCCTACCCGCTCGGTGTGCTCGGCATCATCGGCGCTACCATCGCCATCCGTTACATCTGCCGCATCAACACCAAGAAGGAGAACGAGATGTACCAGCTGGAGAACGGCGACAACGCCCACACCAAGCCCCACTCCATGTCGCTCATCGTCACCAATCACGCCCTCGTGGGCAAGACGATGGAGACGGTGCGCAACTTCCTGGGCCGCAACATGGTGTGCACCACCATCCTCCGCGGCTCTGAGTTCATCGTGCCCAACGGCGAGACGGTGCTCGAGGAGGGCGACAAGCTCAACATCGTCTGCACCGAGGAGGACGCCGCAGCTATCGAGGCCTTCATAGGTCATGAGATAGAGGTAGACTGGCAGACCAAAGACGAGCCCGTCATCTCGCGCAGCATCGTGGTGACGCGCCCTGAGGTCAACGGCAAGACGCTGGGCCAGCTCAACTTCGGCACGCTCTACAGCGTTAATGTGACACGCATCACGCGTTCGGGCATCGAGCTCTTCGGCGCCAGCCATCTGCGCCTGCAGATGGGCGACAGGGTGAAGGTGGTCGGCCCCGCCGACTCCGTGCGCCACGTGGCCGACCGTCTCGGCAACTCGCTCAAGCGCCTCGACCACCCGAACGTTGACGCCATGTTCCTCGGCCTCCTGCTGGGTATCATCCTCGGCAGTCTGCCCATCGCCCTGCCCGGCATGCCGGCGCCCGTGCGTCTGGGTCTGGCCGGCGGCCCGCTCATCATCGCCATCCTCATCGGCGCCGTGGGCTATAAGGCTCACATCGTGGCCTACACCACCACGTCGGCCAATCTGTTCATGCGCGAGGTAGGCCTCGTGTTGTTCCTGGCCGCCGTGGGCATCAAGTCGGGCGCCGGGTTCTGGCAGACGGTTGTGGCAGGCGACGGCGTCAAGTATGTATGGACCGGATTTCTCATCACCGTCATCCCCATCCTCATCATCGGCATCATAGCGCGCCTCAAATACAAGGTGAACTACTTCATCCTGGCCGGTGTGATAGCCGGCGCGACGACCGATCCTCCCGCACTGGCTTTCGCCAACAACGCAGCCGGCAACGACGCTCCCGCCATCGGCTATTCGACCGTCTACCCGCTCACCATGTTCCTGCGCATCATCACGGCCCAGATGCTGATACTCTTCTTCTGCTCGTAGCGGGAAGAGGACAAAAGCGTGACGCAGACAGACACAATCCTCACGAGACAACACGCGCTCCGGGGAGCGCGGAAAATCATAGAAAGCCGTGCCGTTTTCATCGAAGCGGCACGGCTTTTTGTCAATATTTGGCCCGAAAAACGGCCGCAATGAATTATATTTTTTAATCTCAATAAAGAAAAGAACTGTCACAATGGGCAGATTAGTGGGATTTTTTTAATTTTGCGGAGTAAATGAGTCAATTCCCTTTATGGAATATTTGTATTTAGGCGTCCTCGTCTTCATTTTCTCATTAGCCTGTTACGACCTGACTGCAGGCGTGTCCACCGATGCGGGAAACTTTCTGAGCGCTGCCATAGGCGCCAAGGCCGGCAAGATCCCTGTCGTCTTCACGGTCGCAGCCGTCGGCATCTTTGTCGGCGCCACCACGAGCAACGGGATGATGGACATAGCGCGCCACGGCATCCTCAACCCCGATTACTATTATTTTAACGAAGTCATCTGCATCTTTCTGGCCGTCGGCGTGAGCGATGTGATCCTGCTGGACATATTCAACACGCTCGGCATGCCCACGTCCTCCACCGTCTCGATGGTCTTCGAGTTGCTCGGAGGCAGCACGGCCCTCGCCATAGTCAAGATATTACATAATCACGCCCTCTCCTACGCCAATCTCATCAACACCGACAAGGCGCTCTCCATCATCCTCGGCATCTTCCTCAGCGTGGCGGTGGCCTTTGTCTTCGGCCTCATAGTGATGTGGATCACGCGCGTGGTGTTCACCTTCAAGTTTCGCCAGAAGAGCCGCTGGGCTGTGGGCATCTTCGGCGGCATCTCCATCACGGCCATCCTGTTCTTCCTGCTCGTCTCCGGATTGGGCAAGTCACAGTTTATGACGCCCGAGTTCCGCGCGCTCATCGAGACGCACAAGTTCACCATCTTCTGGGTGTGCTTCGTGACGTCCGGCATCCTGACGCAGATCCTCGACCTCCTTCACGTCAACATCTTCCGCATCATAGTGCTCTTCGGCACCTTTGCCCTGGCCATGGCCTTCGCGGGCAATGACCTGGTCAACTTTATCGGTGTGCCGCTCGCAGCGCTCTCGTCCTATCAGTACTACGTCGAGGCCGGCGCTGGCGACCCGTCAGCATTCTGTGTAAGCCGCCTCCACGAGACGGCCCACACGCCCATCTACTTCCTCATCGCCGCCGGCGCCATCATGGTCTTCGCCCTTATCACCTCCAAGAAGGCCCGCAAGGTGATCAACACCAGTGTGAGCCTCTCGCGCCAGGACGCGGGCGAGGAGATCTTCAGCAGCTCGCGCATAGCCCGCTCCACGGTGCGCAGCGCCATGAATCTGAGCGCCGCCGTGGACAAGATCATCCCCGCCAAAGCCAAGAAATGGATCAACAGCCGCTTCGACAGCGACGATGCCGTTCTGCCCGACGGCGCAGCCTTTGACATGGTCCGCGCCTCGGTCAATCTGGTGCTCGCAGGCCTGCTCATCATCATCGGCACCTCGCTCCAGCTGCCGCTCTCCACGACCTACGTAGCGTTCATGGTGGCCATGGGTAGTTCGCTGGCCGACCGCGCGTGGGGCCGCGACACCGCCGTCTACCGCATCACGGGCGTCATCTCCGTCATCGGCGGCTGGTTTATCACCGCCGGCGCGGCCTTCATCCTTTGCTTCGTCACCTCGCTGTTCATGTACTACGTGGGCCCGCCCGCCATGGTGATCTGCATAGCCACCGTGGTGTTCATCATCATCCGCAACAACAAGCTCTTCAAGAAGCGCGAGGCCAACGAGAACAAGGACCAGATATTCCGCAAGCTCATCAAGGCCACCGACCAGAACGAGATTAAGGAACTTCTGGGCGAGCACATCCGCCTCAATCAGGTTAACATCCTCGAATTCGCCCACACCGTCTATACGCAGATCATCACGGGCCTCAAGGACGACGACTACCGAACCATCCACCACGCCGAGAATGCGCTCGGCCAGCAGAAGAGCCTCTGGAAGAAGATGCGCTCCAAGGAGCTCATCGGCATGCGCAAGATCGACTACCTCACCGCGGTGGAGAAGAACACATGGTTTCACCTGAGCAGCAACTCCATCTCGCAGATCATCTACTGCCTGAAGCGCCTCTCCGATCCCTGTCTGGAGCATGTGGACAACAATTTCACGCCGCTCCCGCCTGTGCTCATCGAGGAGCTCAACAATGTGGAGAAGCTCACTCTCGACATCATCGACGAGGCTCTCGATATGATACGCAACGGCAATTACGAGAACGCCGACCTCTTTATGGTGCGCGCCAACGAAGCCCGACACAAACTCTCTGCACTGCGCGACCGCCAGATGAACAGAATGCAGACAGAGCAGGGCAACATTCGTATAGAGATCCTCTACCTCAACACGCTTCAGGAGACACAGGAGCTCATCTCCACAGTGCGCCATCTGCTGAGAGCCAGCCGCCACTTCTTCGCCGTGTAGCCCTCCGCCCTGGCGCCCGGGCATCCCACCGCCTCCGCTATTGCTGCCCACAGGTAGCGCATGCGTAGCCCGTAGGTTACATTATCAGAATTTCAATCTTTCTTATTTGAAAACTCGTATGCCTCGCTAGTGTCTCAATAAGTCATCTTATGAGCGTCACGAGACACTTCCAGGAAATTTTTCGCACGACGAAGCCCCTTAGTTATACACACGGAAAACCGTCCTCTGCACAGCCTCGCTTATTTCAGGAACGTCAGGATGCGCATCAGGGGAATGCCGAAATTGAAGTTGTCGCTGCCACTGCTGCCGGCGAAGTTGACGGCGATGAGCCGCCCGCGGTCGTCCACAATGGGCGAGCCGCTCGAGCCAGGCATCGCCGGGATGCTGTATGTGATGCGTTTGCCATCGGGCTGCTGAGTGATGGTGCCGCTGGTGAACTGAGCGCGGATGCCGTTGTCCGTCTTGGCGAGTGCCACCCCGTGGTTATAGCCTATCATGTATACCGTCTGATTGATCTTAAGGTCATCGTCGAGAGTCGCCTTCATGTCCTCCACGCTGTAAATATAGCGGTCGGCCGGCGTGACCCTTGTGTGGAGCTGCAGAAGCGCGAGATCCGAGTTGGCATCGTCGGAGACGCGCAACAGGTCGCAGGGCGTCCGCATAAAGTCGTCCCACTTGTCCACGCTGCTGCCGTCATAGGCGATGCCGAACCGTGAGTGGAGCTGTATGCTGAAATTATCGCTGAGAATGTTACTCATCAGATAGTTCTTGATGCTCTGAGCGTCGTCATACTGCTGTCTGAGCCTGTCCACCTCCTGTTGCAACGTGGCTATGTCGTAATCGCTCATGGTGCTGTAAGTCTCACCGTCATAGTTCTGGTATGTGCTCTGCTCCGCATACGACTGTATCTCGGCATAGCGCTGATTGAGCGAGTCCTGAAGCTGGTCGATGTAGATGGCATATCCCTGCAGAATGGCGTTGATATTATTGCGCACAGTGGCCTTGTCCACCTGAGGCGCCACGACGTGACGGTTGGTGAGGATGCGGCCCGTGCGGTCGATGAAAAAGCCCGTCCCGTTGAGCACATTCGGTTTCTGCCTGATTTCTTCCCGGTTGTTGGTAAGATTCTCCAGCGAACCGTCGTCGTCAATGCCCGAGAAATACAAGTTCTCCCCATCCGGGAGGGTAATGTCATAGTAAAACTCGTTGCAAATAAGCACAACGCCAGATTTCTGCTCGTTGAAAATTTCCTGCGGGTCCTTCTTACAGCCCGTGAGAGCCAGTAACCCAAAGAGCATCAGGAGAGAATAATAACGCTTCATAGTCACATTTTTCGTTTTCAGGACAAAATTACGTTAATCATCAATTACCGCGGCACTATGAGAGAGAAAAATGTTTCATTCTCTTTAATCTTAAGGCCCGCATACATAATGCGGCGAGGCATTAGAACTATTTCAGAAAGGTATCAGAAGGGAATGGAAAGGCAATGCCGGGCGGGAAAAAGCGGGTCTGCGTAGGAGGCATGCGCATTTATGGGCGGAAAAATCCACCCGCTGCGATATTTTCTTTAACTTTGCTTCGAACGGGGGATTCCCCGGAAAAAACATTTTACCATGAAGAAGATCAAGAAATTTCATCCATTTCTCATCACCCTGCTGATGATCGTGGCCGCACTGCTGCCGACAGGCGAGGCCACGGGCAAGCGTGTCAAGTTTAACATCATGCGCGGCACCAACATCGCCCACTGGCTCTCGCAGAGCGGGGCGCGCGGCAGCGAACGCACAGCGTACTTCACCGAGGCGGACATAGCGCGCATCGCGTCGTGGGGCTTCGACCACATCCGCCTGCCGATAGACGAGGAGCAGATGTTCCGCCAGGACGGGAGCAAGGACCCCGAGGCCTTCGCCCTGCTGCACAACGCCATCGACAGTTCGCTCAAGCACGGGCTGCGGGTCATCGTGGACATGCACATCCTGCGCGCCCACTACTTCAACAGCAAGAACAATCCGCTCTTCACCGATCCCGCGGCGGGCCGTCGTTTCATCGAGGTATGGCAGGCGCTCAGCGGCGAGCTGCACAAATATCCGCTCACCAAGGTGGCCTACGAACTGATGAATGAGCCCGTGGCCGACAACGACGCCGACTGGAACAAGGTGTACCTCCCCGTCTACCGCGCCATAAGGGCGCTGGAGCCCAACCGCGTCATAGTCATCGGTTCCAATCGCTGGCAGGCCTTCGACAAGGTCAAATATCTCGAGCTCCCCGAGGGCGACAAGAACATCATCGTCAGCTTCCACTACTACAATCCCTTCGCGCTGACCCACTACCGGACCTCATGGACGGACATGAAGGATTACAAGGGCCCCGTGCACTACCCCGGCACGCCGATGAGAGCGGACGAACTGCAAGCCGAAGGCTCCGCCATTGCGAAGAAGTATAAGTGGTGGAGCGAGCCGGCGCAGACCTACGACCGCACGCGCATCTACCGCGAGATGAAAGAGGCGGCGGACTATGTCAAGGCCAAGGGGCTGCGCATCTACTGCGGCGAATTCGGCGCGTTATGGAACTCGCCGCTGGAGGATCGCCTGCGCTGGTTCCGCGACATGATCAGCGTGATGGATGAGCTCGGCATAGCGCGGGCTTCGTGGTGCTACAAGGAGGACGGCTTCGGCCTCGTGGACACCGGCGGCAAAGAGACCTGCGAGGAGATAAGGCTGATGCAGACCGGACGCAAGAAGTGAGTCAGCCCAGCCCTTCCGGAGGCCGGGAAAAAGGCCATTTTGGCCCCTGCTGATATTCTGAGAATCAGCCTTACTGTCCGGTAAACCTTTCAGGGGAAGAAAATAAATTCTCATGCGGATGAAAGGAAATTCTCATGGGAGAGGAATGAGCTCCCGCGAGAGAAGACAAAATCCTCGCGGGAGGAGAAAATATTCTACTAGCAGATAAAAAAATTTATCTGCTAGTAGACAATCGTTCTACTCGTAGATAAAATAATTTATCTCGTAGTAGAATTTACGCTTCTGCGAGGCGGTTATTTTTACCCATTTATACCGGCTTCGGGAATGCCTTCCGGTCGTCAGGGGCAGCCTTCGGAAACTATCTTTGGGCTCACAAACGATGGATATTCCCATCACCGGAATACTCATTTCCCCACACTCCATAAAATCTTCCGCTTAACCCAAAAATTACATTTGAGACGAGGAAAACTACGTTTGAGGTATTTCAAAACATCTCAAACATAATTTTTGCCTTCGTAAGCGACTTGTTTTTCAAGTGGTTATGGGTGACGACTTCCCTATGCAAAAGTAGCCCCGGAAGCACTGCCTGCGAAGACTTGCGCGGCGTTAACTGAGAGGGCCGCTTCCCTCAGCGGCCGCATGCCCAAAGAGGCAAAGCGCGTAGCAATTTGCGATGCAAGGGCCGCGCGACAGACAGAGAGACACACAGCGCATTATACCATTCTATTCTTTTCGCGGCGGCTGGCGGCCGCTGAGGCAGCGGCCCTCCCAGCTATTTCTCGCGCAATGACTTGGCGAACTTTTCGTGTACCATGCTAACTTCGTGCAAAACATTGGCGCGCATCCTGTACTGCCAGCCAGAGTTTGCACAATACGAAACAAGCCTTTCAGTTATCGAGGTCCTCAACCTCCGGCTCCGCCGATATAACTTCGCAGTCAGGAACAACTGCGCTTTTTCCATTATTTGAAAAGGCATTTCCCCACACTCCATAAAATCTTCCGCTTAACCCAAAAATTACATTTGAGACGAGGAAAACTACGTTTGAGGTATTTCAAAACATCTCAAACATAATTTTGCCCCTCATATAGACACTGATTTTCACACAGTTACAAGGGGTCGAAAATCGCCTCTAAGTCGTCGGCAGCCGCCTTAAAACGGCGGCGGGGCGCGCCGTAAGACGGAAACGGCCCGCACACTCTCTTAGGAGCGGCGGGCCGCAATTAATAATGGCGATATATTCTTATTTATTGAGCTTCCAGGTGGCGCCGTCGCGCGTATCCTTGACCTCGAAACCGAGGCGCGAGAGCTCGTCGCGCACGCGGTCGGACGTAGCCCAGTCCTTGGCCTCCTTGGCCTTGCGGCGAATGTCGAGCAGCAGGTCGACCGCACCGGCGTAAGCCTTCTCGCGCTCCGCATTTGAGGCAGCCTCGTCCTGCAGGCCCATTATGTCGAAGGCAAAGTCGGCGAAGACGGCCTTGAGCGCCTCGAGGGCGTCGGGGGCGATGGTAGCCTTGCCGTCGGTGATCTGATTGATGGTATGGCAGGCGTCGAAGAGGTGGCTGATGACTATCGGCGTATTGAAATCGTCGTTCATGGCGTCGGTGCAGGCGCGGCGCAGCTCGTCGATGTGCGAGAGGCGGATGTCGGCGTCAGCGCCGGCGGGCGTGATGCGACCGAGGGCTTTGTGGGCGTCGAGCAGGCGCTCCAGACCCTTGCTGCTGGAGATGAGCGCCTCGTTGGAGAAGTCCACCGTGCTGCGGTAGTGAGCCTGCAGCATGAAGAAGCGGATGGTCATGGGCGTGTAGGCCTGTGTCAGTTTGGGATGATTGCCGCTGAAGAACTCGGCCAGCGTGATAAAGTTGCCCAGGCTCTTGCCCATCTTCTGTCCGCCGATGGTCACCATGTTGTTGTGCATCCAGTAGTTCACTATCTCGTGTCCGCCGGAGGCCATGGCCTGAGCTATCTCGCACTCGTGGTGGGGGAAGATGAGATCCATGCCGCCGCCGTGGATGTCAAACCGGTCGCCGAGGTATTTGCGGCCCATGGCGGTGCACTCGGTGTGCCATCCGGGGAAGCCAGTGCTCCAAGGCGAGGGCCAGCGCATGATGTGCTCGGGCTGCGCCTTCTTCCAGAGGGCGAAGTCGGCCTGATTGTGCTTCTCGCCGATACCGGAGAGCGCACGGCTCTCGTTGATGATATCGTCCAGGTTGCGCCCCGAGAGCACTCCGTAGTGATATTTCTTGTTGTATTTCTCTATGTCAAAGTAAACGCTGCCGTTGCTCTCGTAGGCGTAGCCGTTGTCCAGAATCTGCTTCACCAGCTCTTCCTGCTCGATGATATGACCTGTGGCGCGGGGCTCGATGCTGGGCGGGAGGCAGTTGAGCGCACGCATGGCGTCGTGATAGCGAAGGGTGTAATATTGCGCCACCTCCATCGGTTCCACCTGCTCGAGGCGTGCCTTCTTCTCTATCTTATCCTCGCCCTCGTCGGCATCGTGCTCGAGATGGCCCACATCGGTGATGTTCCGCACATAGCGCACCTTGTAGCCCAGATGGCGAAAGTAGCGGAAGACGATGTCGAAGGTAATGGCCGAGCGCGCGTGGCCCAGGTGCGGGTCGCCGTAGACCGTGGGGCCGCAGACATACATGCCTACCCTGCCCTTCACGATGGGGACAAACTCGCGCTTCATGCGCTTCTCGGTATCGTATATGTATAGTTTCTCTGTCATAACAGTCGTTTTAATCTCGGCGCAAAGTTACGAATTTCCGCAATATTCTCAGTAGTACAATAATATTATATGCTGCGTGGAAGAATGCGTCATGCATAACAAACTGCATAAAACGGGCTTTTTATGCATTATTGTTGGCAAAATACGGAATATTTCCACTTTTTATTCATTTTTCTCTCATCATGCGGCTTATTCTCCTCAAAAAACAAAACAAGCGGGACACAGATAGGATAAAAATCTGTAAATTTGCAAAAACAAGGGGCGTAAAGTTACTTATTGAGCCCCGGAAAACAAGAGTAAATACGCTAAAAATCATGAACAACGAAAAGACATCCTCCGCCGGACCGCGTGTCATCGAGAAAGACAATGTCACGGTGCGCTTCAGCGGGGACTCCGGTGACGGAATGCAGCTTGCCGGCAACATCTTCTCCACCGTGTCGGCCATCTCCGGCAACGACATCTGCACGTTTCCCAACTATCCCGCCGACATCCGCGCCCCGCAGGGCACACGCAGCGGCGTGTCGGCCTTTCAGGTGCACATAGGCAGCGGCAAGGTGTACACACCGGGAGACAGCTGCGACATCCTCGTGGCCATGAACGCCGCAGCGCTTGCCACACAATATATGTTCTGCAAGCCCACCGCCGCCATCATCATCGACTCCGACTGCTTCAAGGAGGCCGACCTCAAGAAGGCCAACTATAAGACCCTCGACCCTGTGGAGGAACTGGGCATCAAGAACGAGATCGTCCAGGTCCCCATCACATCGATGGTAAAGGACTGCCTCAAGGACAGCGGCATGGACAACAAGTCCATCCTCAAGAGCCGCAACATGTTCGCCCTGGGACTCATCTTCTGGCTCTTCGACCGCAACCTTGGCGAGGCCGAAAAGCTCCTCCGCGACAAGTTTGCCAAGAAGCCGGCCGTTGCCGAGGCCAATGTCAAGGTGCTGGAAGCCGGCTACTACTACGGCCACAACACGCACACGTTTATCGACCACACCTACCGCATCGAGACCTCCCGCAGCACGGAGAAGGGCCGCTACATGGATATCAGCGGCAACAAGGCTACGGCCTACGGCCTCATCGCAGCCGCCGAGAAACTGGGCAAGACGCTCTACCTGGGCTCCTACCCCATCACGCCGGCCTCCGATGTGCTCCACGAGCTCGCCAAGCACAAGTCGCTCGGCGTGATAACGGTGCAGTGCGAGGACGAGATAGCCGGCTGCGCCTCCGCCATAGGCGCCTCCTTCGGCGGAGCGCTCGCCGTGACCTCCACCTCGGGCCCGGGCATCTGCCTCAAGAGCGAAGCGATGAATCTGGCCGTGATGACCGAACTGCCGCTCGTGGTGATCGACGTGATGAGGGGCGGCCCGTCCACCGGACTGCCCACCAAGAGCGAGCAGAGCGACCTGCTGCAGGCCCTCTTCGGGCGCAACGGCGAGAGCCCCATGCCCGTCATCGCTGCCACCTCGCCCGTCGACTGTTTCTACAAGGCCTACGCCGCCGCCAAGATAGCCCAGGAGCACACGACGCCCGTCATCCTGCTCTCCGACGCTTTCATCGCCAACGGCACGGGCGCTTTCCGCATCCCGACGGTCAGCCAGCTTCCCGACATCAACCCGCCGTATGTTCCCTCTGAGCTCGCAGGCAAATGGACGCCCTACATGCGCGACGAGAAGACCGGTTCACGCTATCTCGCCTATCCCGGGCAGAAAGGCTTCGAGCACGTCATCGGCGGACTGGAGAAGAGCAACGACACCGGCGAGATAAGCGGCCAGCCCGAGAACCACGCGCTCATGACCCGCCTCAGAGCCGAGAAGGTAGCCCGCATCCCCGTGCCCGACCTCGTGACCGAGGGCGAACAGGAGGGAGCAGACCTGCTCATCGTCGGCTTCGGCGGCACCTACGGTCATCTCCATTCGGCCTTTGACGAACTGGTAAAACGCGGCGAGAAGGTGGCCTTCGCCCATTTCTCATACATCAATCCTCTGCCCGCCAACACCGCCCAGGTGCTCCGCGCTCATAAGCGCGTCGTAGTGGCCGAGCTCAACGGCGGCCAGCTCGCAGCCTGGCTCCGCATGAACGTGGAGGGCGTACACCTCGAGCAATACAATCAGGTGACCGGTCAGCCGTTCAATGTGGGCCGTCTCGTGGACGCATTCGAGAAGATTATACACGGCTAAAAGGCCGCTCAGGCATACAATATAAATCATAAGAAAGCTATACAACAATGAGCGAATACACAGTAAACGATTATAAGAAAGGACACCCGCGGTGGTGTCCGGGATGCGGCGACCATTTCTTTCTGGCCTCGCTGCACAAAGCCATGGCTCAGCTCGGTGTGCCGCCCTATGAGACGGCGGTCATCTCCGGTATAGGATGCTCGAGCCGTCTGCCTTACTACGTCAACACCTACGGCATGCACACCATCCACGGCCGCGCTGCCGCCATCGCCACGGGCCTCAAGGTGGCCTCGCCCTCACTCACAGTGTGGCAGATCAGCGGCGACGGCGACGGACTGGCCATCGGTGGCAATCACTTCATCCACGCCATACGCCGCAACATCGACCTCAACATGGTGCTGCTCAACAACCGCATCTACGGCCTCACCAAGGGACAGTACTCCCCCACCTCGCTGCGCGGCTTCGTCAGCAAGTCCTCGCCCTACGGCACCGTTGAGGACCCGTTCCGCCCTGCGGAGCTGTGCTTCGGCGCTCGCGGACGCTTCTTCGCCCGCACCGTGGCCTCCGACATGGACGAGACGGTCGATGTGCTCCTCGCCGCCGCCCGCCACAAGGGCGCTTCCGTGGTCGAGGTGCTGCAGCACTGCGTCATCTTCAATCCTAAATCCTACGAGGACGTCTATTCCAAGGACACCCGCGCCCGCAACGCCATCTACCTCAAGGCCGGGCAGCCGATGATCTTCGGGCCGAACAACGAATACGGCCTCATGCAGGAGGGCTTCGGCATCAAGGTGGTGAAGCTCGGCGAGAACGGCATCACGGAAAAGGACCTGCTCGTCCACGACCCGCACAATCCCGACCCGACGCTCCACCTCAAGCTCGCGCTCATGCAAGGGCCCGACTTCCCCGTGGCTCTCGGTGTGATACGCGATGTGGAGACGCCCACCTACGACGCCGAAGTGCACCGCCAGGTAGAAGAGGTGAAGGCCCAGAAGCCCTACCACAACTTTGCAGAGCTCTGCGAGACCAACAACATCTGGACGGTAGACTAGGCCCAAAGCCACGGCGCGCCGTGGCTGTAACTGATGCATGTCGCGGCCGCAGGGAGTATCACTCCTCTGCGGCCGCTTCGTATACCGGCCCTGCAATGGGCTACTCGAAATATTCTGAATACTCGAAGTAGTCTATTACTCCGAGTATTCAGAGTAATCAGATTACTCCGATAATAATAACGCAAAAGACGCCGCAGAAAACTCTCTGCAGCGTCCGTGCGGTGTTTACGAGACTCGAACTCGTGACCCCATGCGTGACAGGCATGTATTCTAACCAACTGAACTAAAACACCATTGTTAAGATCATCTACATCTTGCGATGTGTCCGTCTTATATGTCTTTTGCGTGTGGCCTCACTTGGCTTCGCATTGCTTCCGGAGCTTTCCGGATTCGCGTGTAGTGGCGGAGACCCGACTCGAACGAGCGACCTCCAGGTTATGAGCCTGGCGAGCTACCAACTGCTCCACTCCGCGATGTTATATCGGCTTCCCGATTTGCGACTGCAAAGGTAGAGAGAATATTTTAAACGGCAAAACTTTTCCGCGAAAAATTTCATTTCTTCTCAAAAATATCCCCTCCGTCGGCATATTCCCTCTGAAAAAAGCCAACAAACAGGCTGCATAATAATCATATTCGGAAAAATATTCCGAATTTTGCACACAGAAACCACCGCACCGTTGCAGCGTGGTAAAATTAGGGCAAATATGAAAAAGGTAATTGTTGCGGCCATATCCGCAGTAATATTAATGGGAAGCTGCTCCTCCGTGCCCGTCACGGGACGCAGGCAGCTCAATCTGGTGAGCGACAGCGAGGTGCTCAGTTCCAGCCTCACGGAATATCAGACGTACATGAAGTCGGCCAAGAAGAGCACGAACGCCGAAGAGACCGCACAGGTGGTAAGGGTAGGCAAGCGCATAGCCGCCGCCACAGAGGAATATCTCAAGACACATGGAGCTGCGTCGGAGATCAGCGAATTCTCGTGGGAGTTCAATCTGGTGCAGAACGACGAACTCAATGCATTCTGCATGCCGGGCGGAAAGATCGTGGTATACGAGGGACTCATGAAGATCATCTCCAAGGATGACGAACTGGCCGTGGTGCTGGGTCACGAGGTGGCGCACGCCGTGGCCAAGCACAGCAATGAGCGCATGAGCCAGCAGCTGGTGGCGCAGTACGGCGCAGGCATTTTGGGTCAGGCGCTCTCGGGCTCCAGCGCCCAGGTACAGGCCATCGCCAGCCAGGTGTACGGTCTGGGAGCCAACTACGGCGTGATCCTTCCCTTCTCGCGCAAGCACGAGAGCGAAGCAGACAAGATAGGCCTCGTATTCATGCGTCTGGCCGGCTATGATCCCAATGTGGCGCTGTCCTTCTGGCAGAAGATGTCGGCTTCGTCGTCGAGCAGCGTGCCCGAGTTTGCCAGCACCCACCCCAGCGACGCGCGCCGCATAGCAGACATCCAGAAGGCGCTTCCGTCGATACTCAAGGACTATCAGCCCCTGCCCGAGTTCGCCTCGGCCGGCAAGACCACCACAACGGCCACCAAGACGGTCAATTTCAGCAGCAAGAAATCCTCCACCGCCAGGAAGAAGACCACTACGACAAAGAAGAAGACGACCAGGAAATAAGGAATATTCCTCAGGCCATCAGGCATACGGGGCGGCAGAACTCAGAGCGAGCTTCTGCCGCCTTTTTTGTGCGCACGGATGCGGCTGCAGAGCGGGCTCATCACGGCGAAGGCGACCGCGTTGCCCAGCGCCACGCCTACGGAGTCGGCCACGAAATCGAGGAATTCCCCGCTGCGGCATGTGGTAAGCGTGGCCTGCATCACCTCGATAAGCGCGCCGATAAAGAGGGGCATCGCCACCGTGCACACCAGCAGCGTCGGCAACCGGAGAGGGCTCGCGGAGCGCAGGTACTCGGCAAAGAAGACCGTCACGAGGACGAAGTAGAGCGCGATGTGGGTCCATTTATCGATAAACTGCACGTCGGAGAGCGGCGTCTCGGGGATGGGGATGAGGCAGATGGTAAAGATGCCCGCCAGGAGCAGCAGCGTGAGCGGGTAATGGCTTATGAAACGTAAGAAATGCATTGTCAGTATTATTATCCGGCGGCAAAATTAGTGATTTTGCCTCTTACGGAATGCATCGGGGCGGAGCGAATCGCGGCGATGGGGCATAATCTGCCGCTGAGCGCAGCGAAGGATACAAAAAAGCGTGACAATGAACGCCGGACGGCCGAAAATGCGTAATTTTGCAATTAAAATAGGTTAAGTTATGGCTTCAAGAGGCAATTTCTCAAGCAAGATAGGCGCCGTGCTGGCCGCAGCGGGTTCGGCAGTAGGTCTGGGCAACATCTGGCGCTTCCCGACGGAGGCGGGACGCAGCGGCGGCGGGGCGTTCCTGCTGGTATACATTTTCTTTGTGGTGGCCGTGTGCCTGCCGCTGCTGATAGCCGAGTTTTCGATAGGCCGTCATTCGCACGCCAATACGGGTTCGGCCTACCGTCTCATGTCGCCGCGCCGCGGATGGGGATGGATCGGCAAACTCGAAGTGACCACCGCGTTTCTCATCCTCTCCTACTACGCCGTGGTAGCGGGCTGGACGCTGTTCTACACCGTCGAGGCGCTCTTCAACCGGTTTAATGTGATGAGCCGCGGGGACGCCGGCAGCAGCATATTCAGCGATAATTTCAACCACTTCGTTACCGACCCGCTGATGCCGGTCATATGCCTTGCGGCGTTCCTTCTCATCACCCACTTCGTTATCATCAAGGGCGTCAAGAGCGGCATAGAGCGCTCGGCCAAGGTGCTTATGCCGTTTCTGTTCATACTGCTGCTTGTTCTCGTGGCCTGCTCTCTCTCCACCGAGGGAGTGAGCAAGGGATTGAGCTTTCTTTTCCAGCCCGACTTCTCGAAGATTAACTCCAAAGTGGTCATGGCGGCCATGGCGCAGGCTTTCTATTCGCTTAGTCTCGGCATGGGCTGCATGTGCACTTATGCTTCCTATTTCTCCTCCGAGACGGACATCTCGCGCACAGCGTCACAGGTCTGCATTCTGGACACCATAGTCGCCGTCACGGCGGGCATAGTAATATTTCCGGCCGTCTTCAGCGTGCCCGGGCTGGAGCCCGACGCCGGACCGTCGCTGGTATTCATCGCCCTGCCCAACATATTCCAGAAGGTACTGGGCGCTGTGCCCATCGTGGCTTACATCTGCTCGCTCGCCTTCTATCTGCTGCTGCTCGTAGCCACACTCACCTCCACCATCTCTCTCCACGAAGTAGTGACGGCGGCCATATCGGAGTCGAGGCAGATATCCCGCAAGCGTGCCGCGCTGCTGGTCACCGCGGGATGCTTCATCCTCGGCGCGCTCTGCTCCCTGTCGATGGGTGTGCTCGGCGACTTCAAGATAGCCGGCATGAATCTGTTCGACCTCTTCGACTTCGTCACCGCCAAACTGATGCTGCTCATCGCGGGCTTCTTCACCTCGATATTCACGGGCTGGGTGATGAGCAAGAGAATACTCTACGACGAGCTCACCAACGACGGAACGGTCAAGTTCCGCTGCTTCCGCCTCGTCGTCTTTGCGCTGAGATACGTTGTCCCCATTTGCATCGGCATCGTGTTCCTCGACGGCATCGGCGTGCTCAATATCTTTTAGATGAATGCGCTTTCCGCTCGATGAACGCCGCGGCCTGTTGCTGCTCTCTCTGCTTGTCATAGCGGCTTCGCTTGTACTGCTGTGGGTGGAGAGCGGTCGTAGGGACGCCGTAGAGCCGCCGAGGGATAAAGACGAGGTGGAGGAGTTTCGCGCATTCCATATCCGCACATCCTCCAGAGAGGCTGCAAGGCATCGCCGGTGGCAGGAGGAGCGCCGCAGGGGGCGTCTGTTCCCCTTCGACCCCAACACAGCCGACAGCGCCACGCTCGACGCCCTCGGGCTCAGCCGCTCGGCGGTGCGCGCCATCATCCATTACCGTAGGGCAGGCGGGCAGTTTCGCTCGGCCAGTGACGTGGCGCGCATCTACACCCTCTCGCCCTCCGACTATCGCCGCATCCGGCCTTACATCTCCATTCCCTCTTCAGTCACAGAGCCGCGCACACGCCGCTCACCGGTCACCCGCACCTTCCCCGCCAAGCTGCGCGAAGGAGAAAGCGTGGACCTCAACAGCTGCGATACCGCCGTGCTAATGCGCGTCCCGGGCGTGGGGCGCGTCATGGCTGAGAGAATCATCAAGTACGGGCGTCTGCTGGGCGGCTACACGGCGGCGACACAGGTCAGGGAGGTGTACGGCATGGCAGAGGGCGCAGAGCGCTATTTCCACGTCACCGCGCCCCGCCCCGTGACCATAGACATCAACAAGGCCGACTTCGGCGCTTTGGCACGCCATCCCTACATCGGCAGGAAGCGGGCCGCCGAAGTGATGAGGCTTCGCCGGAAGTACGGCCGCATTACATCTATGGCGCAACTTGCCTTTGCCCTCGGCCTTGGTGATGAGGAGAGAGAAAAACTGCTGCCGTACCTAAGCTTCGGAGGGAGAGATACGGCAGCAGAAAGGGAAGTCAATCTTAAAAAGTGAACGTGAAACCTACTGAGAAGCAGAAATCCTTATAATAATAGTTTGCGCTGTCGCCGCTGCCCTTCAGGGTGTTGAGCAGGTTCTGTCGCGCCTCGGCATAGATGCCCACCACCTCGCCGAAATTGTACCTCACACCGCCCTGCACGCCGACTGCGCGCAGCCCGACGCTTACGCCGGTGTAGATATCCAGCGGTGAGGGGAGCTTGAGAAGCTCCTGGAAGTGATAGTTGCCCGCGAAATAGAGATCGCAGCGCTCCAGGCCGCCGCTGTCATCGTGCTTGCCGCCCTTCTCTACCATGCTAAGGTAGCATCCCACAGAGAGATAATCGTTCATCCCCCTGTCGTAGCCCAGTGTGACGCCCGAGCATCCGCCCGCATTGATGTAGCCCACCGATACCTTGTTGTCATCCTCGCCGTCAAAGGCCTGCGCCGAAGCATTAAGGGGAAGGAGCAAGAGCAGAAGCAGAGGAAGCACGGCCTTGGGCCGAAGCATAATCACCGAAACAAAGCGCTTCATTTCAGAGTATATTTAGTAATGCCGAATACCTTTCGACGATCGCCGGTATCTTTGTTCTTGATATACTGCCGTCCGAAGACGATGAAGTTGTTGTCCCACCAATGGAGCACGGTGGAGCTTTTCATCTTCTTGACATCCTCGTTGTCGTCGCCGGTCTGTATCATGTCGGTCTCCTTACCCTGCACCTCGGCTCCCGTAGAGGAGTCTACCACTTTGGAGACCAGCTTGTCACGGTCGGCATAGACCAGAGACACATTGCTGCCCTGCTTGCCGAGCGCTGCGAGCTGCACGGTCCTCATAGGCTTGTTCTTGGGCCACATCGGGAAGCACGTATCCCATATCATATTGCCCTTGGGGTCAAACTTGACCAGCACTGCGTGGGTGTACTGATAGCCGTTGAAATCCGTGATAATGACATTGCCCTGGCGGTAAGTGATATAAGTGGGATAGAAGGCCTCACCGAGGTAGTAGTAATTCTGTCCGTCATACTCGATGTCATGACTCACGATGCGGTAATCCACATTGTATTCCTTGCCTGCCTTCTCGGCCTTTGCCTTGCGGCGCTCCACTTTCTTCTGCTGCTTTTCAGACATGAATTCTGTAAAGTTTTTAAGATCCAGAAAATTGTATGACTTGAAGAAGGACAGGTTGTCACCGTCGAGGGCAGCCATATAGATGCCGTTGGCCCTACCGTTCTTGCTCTTGGTATATGTGCCGGTGAGGAAGGTAAGCGCACCGCTCTTGCAGATGCCTGCGGAAGTGATGACCTCGGGCTCGTCGGGGATAATCTGTGTACGGGAGAGCTGATTGCCCTCCATATCGGTGCGCAGCAGCCACGTATATCCCTCCACGCTCACAAAGGCCATGATATTGGAGTTGATGATGCTGAGCGCGAAGACGTAGACGTTCTTGTCCTTGACGCCGTCAAAGTGCACGTCCAGCGTCTTGACTGTTCCCGACTGCAAGTCCATTATATTGATTTTCTCTGTTTTCTTCTCAGTGTTGGCGAATACCAGCTTCCCTCCGCCCACTGTATAGAGGCGTGCAGAGGACTTGTGGTCGAATACATAGGATAGGACACGCGTGGTGCGGGCTACAGGGTCACTCTCTGTCACCACGAAGGAGTCGTCCTTACCTCGGGCAATTGTATAAATCTTGCCGTCGGCCTCAAGCCAATCTTCGCGCCTTGCCTTGCGGGGCACCTTGACGGAGTCAGCGCCCGTCAGCTTGAGGTCGGTAGAGTAATACTCCTGCTTCATCCATAAGGAGGTGCCGTCATCGTCCTTGGAGCTCGACTGCACTATGAGGCCCTTCGCGCCTGCCGATAATACCCATTCATCTTCATAATTGTCACGTACCGAAAACTCGATATGACCCGTAGCCTGAGCCATTGCCTTCCCGCCCAAAAGGCACAGACCGGAAAGGATGAGGAATGCAAATTTTTTCATAATTGGAGAATTTTGACAATAAGTTGGCACAAATGTACAAAATAAAATTCTTACGTAAAAAAACGAAATATTTTCTCGTTACAATCCCGTCAATTCCGTCCGTCGCGGTTCTACGCATTAAGATATGCCCCATGGACGGTGCAGATGGCCCGCGTGCCGGCAACACCGGCGGGAATAAAGCAGCGGGGTCGCGTCGTACGAATGATTACGACGCGGCCCCGCGAAAAGTCTACGGTCACTGCCGAGAGCGGGAAGGATGTTTACTCTTCCTCAGCCTTGGCAGGAGCCTGCACGTAGAGAGCTATATCGTCTACTCCTGCGGCAGCTACGAGAGAGGCGTGACGAGCTACCTCGGCCTCGGCATAGTTGAGGTACACCCTAAGGCTCTTGTCGAAGAGCTCGGGAGCCTGCGAAGCGTCGCGCAGCAATAGCAGAGCCATCACCGTATCGGCCGTCATCTCATAGAGAGAGCGGGCGTGCAGGTCATGGAATTCCTGGCTGCCGGCAGCCTTGACGGCGGCCACGGCAGCATCGGTCTTGTCGGCCATAGCGGCAATGCGAGCCTTGAGCGGCTCATAGGCGGGCTGTACGGGGGCAGCAAGCATCTCGCGTATCACGCCCATGTAAGTACCGTTGGTCACATAGCGAATGGCAGCTACGGTCTGGAGCTGCGTAGTGCCTTCGTAGATGCTCGTGATGCGGGCGTCGCGATAATAGCGCTGGCAGGGATACTCGAGCATGAAGCCCGAACCGCCGTGTATCTGAATGCCGTCGTAGGAGTTCTGGTTGGCGTACTCCGAGTTCATACCCTTGGCCAGCGGCGTGAAGCAGTCGGCCAGACGGGAATACTTCTTGCTCTCCTGTCTCTCCTCGGGCGTGAGCTTGCGTGAGCGTGCAATATCGTCGTAGCTCTTGTAGATGTCCACATAGCGGGAAGTCTCATAGAGCAGGGCGCGGCCGGCATCGAGTTTGGCCTTCATCGTCGAGAGTATGTTGTACACGGCCGGCATCTCTATAATGGGTTTGCCGAACTGCCGGCGGTCCGTAGCGTATGAAAGGGCTGCGTCGTAGGCGGCCTGGCTTATGCCGACGCTCTGGGCGGCGATACCGAGACGCGCGCCGTTCATCAGGGCCATCACATACTTGATGAGGCCGAGGCGACGATCGCCGCATAGCTCGGCATGGGCGTTCTTATAGACCAGCTCGCAGGTAGGTGAGCCGTGGATGCCGAGCTTATTCTCTATGCGGCGCACATTCACTCCGCCGTTCCTCTTGTCGTAGATAAACATGGAGAGGCCGCGGCCGTCGTGCGTACCCTCTTCGGAGCGGGCCAGCACGAGGTGGATGTCAGAGTCGCCGTTGGTGATGAAGCGCTTCACACCGTTGAGGAGCCAGCAGCCGTCCTTCTCGCTGTAGGTGGCGTGGAGCATCACGCTCTGCAGGTCGCTGCCGGCGTCGGGCTCGGTGAGGTCCATGGACATTGTCTCGCCAGCGCAGACACGGGGGATGTATTTCTTCCTCTGCTCCTCGGAGCCAAACTCGTAGAGGGTCTCTATGCAGTCCTGGAGGCTCCAGATGTTCTCAAAGCTGGCGTCGCCGGCGGAGACTATCTCGTTGGCGATGGTGTAGACGGTGATGGGGATGTTGAGCCCGCCGTAGCGGCGCGGCATGGTGAGGCCGTTCATTCCGGCGGAGACCATGGTGCGGAGGTTCTCCTGCGTACCGGCGGCATAGGTCACGCGGCCGTTCTTGAGGTGCGGGCCCTCGGCGTCGACGCTCTCGGAGTTGGGCGCGATGACATTGGCCGTGATGTCGCCCACGATGTCAAGCAGGCGGTCGTAATTGTCCACCGCGTCGTCGTAGTCAAGCGGCGCATAGGGATACTCGGCAGCATCGGAGAAGTCGCCCTCGCGGAGGGAGACGATTTTCCGCATCAGCTCGTTGTTAAGGTGGAACCGGAGTTCCGGCTTGTCTGTATAATAGTTTGCCATTTTTCTCTTAATCTGTTTGTGCAAGTAAGCGGTAAGGGATTACTTGCTGTTTTGTTTGTAATACTTCATCATCTTGGGCAGCACGTCTTCCACGGCACCGGTGATGACATAATCGGCAATCTTGTTGATGGGCGCGTCGGGGTCGGTATTGATGGAGATGACTATGCCGCTCTCCTTCATGCCGGCCACGTGCTGTATGGCGCCCGAGATGCCGCAGGCGATGTAGACCTTGGGCCTCACGGTGACACCCGTCTGGCCTATCTGGAGGTCGGCGGGGCAGAAACCGGCGTCGACGGCGGCGCGGCTGGCACCTACCTCGGCGTGGATCTCAGCGGCAAAATCGTAGAGGAGCTTGAAGCCCTCGGCGCTGCCTACGCCGTAGCCGCCGGAGACGATGATGGGCGCGCCCTTGAGATTGTTCTTGGCCTTCTCCACATGACGCTCGATGACCTTGACCACATAGTCGGAGGCGGGCACAAAGTCGTCCGTCTTCTCGTATACCACCTGGCCCTTGTAATTGGGGTCGAGCACTTCGGCCTTCATGACGCCGCTTCTCACGGTAGCCATCTGGGGACGATGGTCGGGGTTGACGATCGTCGCTACTATATTGCCGCCGAAGGCAGGACGTATCTGGAAGAGCAGATCCTTATAGGATTTGCCCGTTTTCTTGTCGTCGTAGTCGCCTATCTCGAGAGCGGTGCAGTCGGCTGTGAGGCCGCTCTTGAGGGATGAGGAAACGCGCGGTCCGAGGTCGCGGCCTATCACCGTAGCGCCCATGAGGCAGATCTGGGGCTTCTCGCGCTTAAAGAGATTGACCAGAATGGAGGTGTGAGGCCTGGAAGTGTAGGGATAGAGGCCTTCGTGGTCGAACACATGCAGCACATCCACGCCATAGGGAAGCACCTGAGCCTCCACGTGGCCCGTGATGCCGGAGCCGGCGCATATAGCCTCGAGCTTTACACCGAGACGGTCGGCCAGTTTGCGGCCCTTGGTAAGCAGCTCAAGGCTTACTTCCTCGACAGTCTGCTTTTCTATTTCGCAATATACAAATACGTTGTTCATTTTCTCTGAGCTTTATCCTATGGTATGGTTTGCAAGTAACTCCTGAATGAGCCCGTTGATCTCGTCGTCCGAGGCGCCGAGGCGCTTGCTCTCTTTGGTCTTGAATACGATATTCTCCACGGCCTTCACCTTGGTAGGCGAACCGGCCAGGCCGCACTGTGAGAGGTCGGCATTCACGTCGGCCTCAGTCCACTGTGTGATGTTGAGGAACGGGTGCTTCTCATATTGCTCCTTGTGGGGCACTTCGCCGTCCTTGGGGCGCTCTATGGGAGTCATGGCACGCTTGTAGGTCATCACCAGTTTGGCATTGCGGGGACGGCAGGGGTCTGCGTCGCCGTTCACCGTGAGCATGATGGGCATAGGAGCCTTGACCACCTCGACACCGCCGTCTATGTGGCGTGTCACAGTGATCTCCTTGCCGTCACAGGAATTGATATTGTTCACATAAGTCACCTGATTGAGCCCGAGCTTCTCAGCCACCTGCGGACCCACCTGAGCGGTGTCGCCGTCTATGGCCTGGCGGCCGCCGATGACGAGGTCAGGAATACCTATCTTGCGGATGGCCATCGAGAGAGCGTAGGAAGTGGCGAGCGTATCGGCTCCGGCAAAGGCGCGGCTGGTGAGCAGCACGCCGCCGTCGGCTCCGCGGTACATAGCCTCGCGGATAATCTCTGTGGCGCGGGGAGGGCCCATTGTCACAACGGTCACCGTGGTGCCGGGGTTCTGATCTTTCAGGCGCAGAGCCTGTTCGAGCGCATTGAGGTCTTCGGGATTGAAGATGGCAGGCAGGGCGGAACGGTTGACAGTCCCCTCGGGAGTCATCGCATCCTTGCCCACATTGCGCGTATCGGGCACTTGCTTGGCAAGCACTACAATTTTTAAACTCATAATTATTATATAATTTCCTGTTTACTTACGGAGTGCAAAATTAAGCATTTAGCTTGTTACGGCAAACTTTTTCCCGTCCTTTTTGCCGCTCCGCGCGGCGTGGACGGGGCGCGCGCAGCTATCGGCGCGGGCTCAGGCGGTCTATGCATCCCGCATCCCTGAGACGGCGGTATTCGCCCTCGAAATTGGGCGTGAAGAAGCCCGTCCCCATGAGGCTCTCTATCTCGCTGAGCGTGAAGAAGCGGCCGCCGGCAGTCTCTGCGCTCGGGGCGAGAGGCCGGTCCGTGACGGTAGCGAAGACGTTGACGAGCTCGCGCTCCCGTGCGGAGGAGAAGACATAGCGCATCAGGAAGCGCGGCTCAAAGTCGGTGAGGCCCACCTCCTCGCTCACCTCGCGGGAGAGCGCCTGCTCCGTCGTCTCGCCCCAGTCCTGATGGCCGCCGACAGCCGTATCCCAGCGGCCGGGCTGTATGTCCTTCCAGTCGGGGCGCTTCTGCAGAAACAGTTCCCCGGTGGGCGAGAAGATATGCAGGTGGACGACGGGATGAAGCAGCATGCTCCCGCTGTGGCACTCGCCGCGCGTGGCGCGGCCCACCACATGGCCCTCCTCGTCCACAATGGGGAAGATCTCGGCGGGATTGTCGTGGGATGTGGCTATGCTCATATCAGGGTATCAGCAGCGAACTATCGCCATAGCTAAGGAACCTGTAGCCCGCCCCGAGGGCATGTGAATAGATGCGCCGCCAGTCGTCGCCCACGAGAGCGGAGACGAGCAGCAGGAGGGTGCTCTGCGGCTGGTGGAAGTTGGTGATGAGCGCGCGGACCACCTTGTACTGATAGCCCGGGGCGATGATGATGCGTGTGGTGGTGGTGAGTGTGTGCAGCGAGTTGCGGTCCAGGTAGGCGAGGATATTCTCCAGCGCGTGGCGCACGGTGATGGGATGCTTCTCCTGCTCGGCGTAGTCGTAGGGCAGCCACTGGCTGACGGCTATCTGGCTCTCGTCGGCGTCGGGATGGCTCTCGAGGAGCACGCCTATATAATAGAGGCTCTCGAGGGTGCGCACGCTCGTGGTGCCGACGGCGATGCAGTGGCAGTCGTGGGCTATGAGCTTCTCGATGCTCGCCCTCTTGACACTGATAAACTCGCTGTGCATCATGTGTCCGGCCATCGTGGCGCTCTTGACGGGCTTGAATGTGCCGGCGCCCACATGCAGCGTGATCTCGTCCCTCTCCACGCCCTTGGCGTCGAGGGCGCTGAGCTCGCGCTCGGTGAAGTGGAGCCCCGCCGTGGGTGCGGCCACAGAGCCCTTGACCTTGGAGTAGACTGTCTGATAGGTGGAGAGGTCGCTCTCCTCCGTCTTGCGGTTGAGGTAGGGCGGGATGGGGAGCTCGCCGGCGCTCTCGAGCACCTCGGCGAAGGTGGCGCCGCCGTCCCAGGAGAACCGGACGATGGTCATCCCCGGTTCGTCGCTCACCATCTCGGCGCGAAGCTCGGTCGCGCGGCCGCCGACCGTGAGCTGCCTCACGAGCGGGCCGGACTTCCACTTCTTCCTGTTGCCCACGAGGACGGACCAGCTGCAGCTGCCTACAGTCTGGAACATCTGCTCATAGTCCCTCGGCTCCTCGGGCTCGAGGCAGAATATCTCGATGAGCGCGCCGGTGCTCTTCAGGAAGTGGAGCCGCGCGCGGATCACACGGGTGTTATTGAACACGATGAGCGCCCCTGAGGGCAGGTAATCGGGGAGGTTGTAGAAGTGGTCGTCGCTTATCTCGCCATGGCGGTACACCAGGAGCTTCGACTCGTCGCGCTTCTTGACAGGATATTTGGCTATCCTCTCGTCGGGGAGGTCGTAGCTGTAGTCCTTGATGCTGATATTACGGGGATCTAACATTGCTTATCTTATTTCGGCTGCAAAATTAGCTATTTTCCACGGCATAGGATAATTAAGGACAAATGTGTGCGCCGCGGGGATGATTTCAACGCCTTTCGGGAGGCCTTCGAAGGTCCTCCCGAAAGCCGCTCCCCTCCTGAGGGAAGGCACCACCGCCGCCCGGCAATTCTTCTCACATCCGGCTGCGTCCGCAAGGGGCTTCGCCAAAGGATTTCCGCAGGGCGAAACATTCTCCTATGAGAAGGAGAAATTCTACTCGCAGATAAAATAATTTATCTCGCAGTAGACGGCTCGTTAACTCGCAGATAAAAAAATTTATCTCGCAGTAGAATTTACCCCGCCCGCAGAGGCTGATTTTCGCACACTTGCAGAGACCGCCGATGTAGTTACAGGTCGTCGGCAACCGCCTTACGGATGTATACTGTCAGGGCATAGGGATGGATTTCTCCGTTTTGAGAAGCATCGCGTATGCACTTCTCAAAAAAACTTCCGCACAACGCAAAACTTACATTTGAGACGAGGAAAAACACCTCAAATGTATTTCAAAACATCTCAAACATAATTTTGGCCCTCATATGGGTACTAATTATCAGTTACTTACAAAGGCTCAAAAATCGGCCTCAAGTCTTCAGCCGGAGGCCTTGCGGAGCGGCGCAAAAGCGCATGACCGGCGGGCTTTCATTGCCGGAGGCAATCTCGCTCATCGCGGCGGAGGACATTTGCCGAAGGCTATTCCCTGCTCCCCCACATCAGCCCCGGGAGGCGGGCGTCAGCCGCAGCGGGCATAGAAAAGCCGCGAAAGAGAGTCGAATACTTTCGCGGCTTAAAAATTTCCCTGACACAGATTAGCAGGCGATTTTCAGACTGTAACAAAACACAAGATAATATGTGCGCCTGCAAGGGGAAATAAAAAGTATGAAGATAGGGCGCGGAGAGCGGAGAGCGTCGGTGCTCCGCCCGCCGCCTTATTTGTCACCGGCCAGACGGGCGAACTTGCGCACATTGTAGATGAGCATGTCCAGCTCGTGGAGCATCTGCTCCATCTCCTGCAACAGGTGGAGCAGGAGGGAGAGCGCCGTGATGTCGTCCTTGTCGGAGGTCTGCATGTCGGCCATCACGCGGTCGCGGAAGTCGGAGATCTCGCTGCGGAGCTGGGCGCACTCCTTCTGGATCTCCTCGCCGTCGGTCAGATTGAGCTCGTTGAAGTTGCCCGCGGCCTCGTTCATGAGGATGACCACCTTGCCGCGGAGGAAGCGGAAGACCTCGGCGTAGCGACCTGGGATGGGGAGGAAGTTGTTGTCCACGTGCTCGAGCGAGGGGCGGCACACACGCAGCAGGGAATAGTACATCTGCGAGAGGGCGTTGTGGATGAGGTGGAAGGGCGTGCTGAGCTTGACGCCCGTCACGGTGTCGGTGCGCCTCAGGCCGATCAATTCGCGGCGGCGGAGGCTCTTGAGGATGAGCTTGTATTTCTTGGTAGTGTTGAGGGCCTTGCGTATGGTGTGCAGCTTCTCGGTGAACAGGCCCTCGGTGGCATCGATGAGGATGGTGGAGAAGCGGTCGGTGGTGTCGGAGACACTGCGGGCCACATGGCGCTTGAGGAGGTCGGTGATCTCGGCGGTGTCGGTGGAGGCCATCATCTGGGCGAACAGTTCATCGCCGTGGTTTTCCTTCTTGCGGCGTCCGTAGACGATGTTGGAGTGGATGAGCATGGCTACGGCCAGCGCGATGAGCACCACCTTGGCCACGAAACCGCCGTAGTGCATGATAAGCGCAATGGAGAAGCAGGAGAGGAAGGCCACGCCGGCGGTGATAAACCAGCCGCCGATGACCGTGAGCACGCCCGTGACACGGAAGACGGCCGACTCTCTGCCCCAGGCCCTGTCGGCGAAGGAAGAACCCATGGCCACCATAAAGGTGACGTAGGTGGTGGAGAGCGGGAGCTTGAGCGATGTGCCGAGAGCTATGAGCAGCGCCGACACGACGAGATTGACCGAGGCGCGGATAAGGTCGTAGGCGGCAGCGCCGGCTCCGGCGGCCTCCTTGGGCCTCTGGAAGCGGCTCTCCACAAAGCGGTGAACGCCCACGGGCGTGATGCGCAGGATGAAATTGCCGGCCGTGCTCGCCATCCTGACGATGGAGCGGGCCACACGCGAGCTGCCGAACAGTTCATCGCCTTCGTCCTGGCGCGAGAGGCTCACCTCCGTCTCGGTGACGCGGCGGGCCTTCTTGGAGGTGGCGAGCGCGAGCACCATGATCATGCCGGCGCCGATGAGAAAGACGACGGGCGTATGGGCGGAGGAGAGGAGCGAGGTCATCATATAGGTATCGGGATTGACAGCGCCAGAGCCAGTGAAGTCGACGTAGGAGGAATAGCCGGCGAGGGGCACACCGATGAAGTTGACCAGGTCATTGCCGGCGAAAGCCCACGCCAGGGCGAACGTGCCCAGCAGGACGATCACCCTGAGCACATTGACGCGCAGGAAGTAGAGCACCTGCATCACGATGCTGAGCACCACGAAGCAGGCCAGCAGGATAACCACGATGTGCGAGTCGATGAAGCCGCGCGCCTCGTCGGTCATGAAGCTCAGGTTCTTGAGGCCCTTGAAGAGCATGAAGTAGAGGATGGCCGTGACGGCTATACCGCCGTAGATGCCGATGAGATATTTCTCTCTCGCCTTGTAGCGGAAGGTGAAGATGAGCCTCGTGAGGTACATGATGAGCGAACCGAACACGAACGCTATGCCGACCGACACGAAGATGGCCGTGATCATGCCGAGAGCCTTGGCGGAGTTGATATACTGCCCGAACTCGGTGCCGGCGTCGCCCCAGGTCATGATCATGGCCAGCGCGAACGACGCGCCGAGCAGTTCGAACACCATCGATACCGTAGTGGAGGTAGGCATGCCGAAGGAGTTGAACACATCGAGCAGCACAATGTCCGTCACCATCACCGCCAGGAAGATGGTCATCACCTGCGAGAAGGAGAAGTACTGCGGATTGAACACACCGTGGCGGGCGATGTCCATCATGCCGTTGCTCATCGTGGCGCCGAAGAACACGCCGATGGCGGCCACCGTCACGATGGTGCGGAACTTGGCAGCCTTGGAGCCGATGGCGGAGTTCATAAAGTTGACCGCGTCGTTGCTCACGCCCACCCACAGGTCGGACGCCGCAAGCACGAAGAGCAGGATTACTAACACGAGGTAAATGCTTTCCATAAAAATCTCTCTAATCTGTTTGTTACTGTCTGAATCGATTGCAAAAGTATTCCTGCCGGGTTATCCCCATGTTACGACTCCGTTAAGAAACTATTAAGCCGCAGCGCTGGCGGCGGCAGATTCACAGTATAAGACCCACGGCGCGAAACACGGTTTTGCCTCTGCAAAATCAGCTTCCGCCAATAAACACGGGCCGCCGCGACATTTGCCGTAAGGCAATATTATATTAAAGCGTGCCCCCAGGTATAGATGCTTGCCGCGCGATTTTCGCGGCAAGCTAAGGGAGGATTTTTTAGCATGAGCGTGAAAATTAGTATATTTGCCACGTATTGTATACAGCTCAACAACGGTTTTACAACCTTAAGGATATGAACGCATGTCATCTTCTCGCCGTCGTCGGCATCCTGTTGCTGCCAGTCGCCTCGCCCGCAGCGCCCGCCGACAGTCTGCACGCCTCTCCCGCCGCAGGCCTCTACCCCGCCGCCCCTTCGGAGCGCCACAATCCGCTGCCCACACGCGTGGGGAGCCTGCGCAATCTCGCCCTGAGGCGTCAGACAACGGCATCCTCGCAATATGACTACAATCTCACACCGCAGCTCATAACCGATGGCATACGCGCCACGGCGCCGCTGCCGTGGCTCACGGTGACCACGCCCGAGGGCGCGCTGCCCGCCAGAGAGCGCGAGCGGCTGCTCGACGGGCGCGACTATACGCGCATCACACTCCGCGGCGACAGCACATTCTGCACCCTTCTCTGGAGAGGCATGGACGTGAGCGCCAACGCCGTGAGGTTCACCTGCCGCATGGTCTACGACGCCGCGAAGCTGCAGAAGGGATGGCGGGTGCGCCTCCTCGTGAGCCGCGACGGGCGTACCTGGGAGACGGCCGACGAGCACAGCGGCACGGGGCTGCCCGGTCAGGACATCGGATACACTCGGGAGAGCGACCCCAATAAGGCCGGGCCCGCCGTATCCATGCCTGTGCGTGAGATCGACGAGACACTGCGCCTCCAGGCGGGACGCTACAAGGGCCTGCGCATAGAGCTCTCGCAGAAGGGCGCTGTCCGCTGGGACGCCGAAGACCTTAACATCACCACCGCCTCGGGCGCGCTCACCGAACTGCTGCCGTCATCGCATTTTGTCAGCGGATGGCGGAGCGCAGACGGCGGAGAGCAATGGGTGGAGACGGACCTGGGCGACACGGCGAGGATAGAGAAGGTCAGCATCCAGTGGCTCACGGGCCTCAGGCGCGGCATGCTCCTCTCCTCCGCCGACGGGCGGACATGGACGGACTCCCTGCCGCTCAGCGCCGCCGCTGCGGGCGTGGCGGACTACCGCTACCGCGCCGTGGCGCGCTACCTGAGGCTGCGGCTCAGCGAGCCCGACAGCACGGGCTACTATGCCATCGGCGAGATGGAGGCGTGGGGCCGCGGCGGCATAGTCTACACACCCCGCCCCGCGCAGCAGATGCGCGGCCGGCGCCTCTCGCTGTGCGACGCCTCGTGGCGCATGATGCGGGCCTCGCAGGTTACGGCCGCCGGAGAGAAGCTCTCGCTGCCCACCTTTAAGCCCGAGAGCTGGGCAGCGGCCACTGTGCCCGCCACCATCCTCACTTCGCACGTCAACATCGGCGCCGTGAGCCCTCCGCTGCATGCGGCGAACATCACCAACGCCTCGGAGTCGTACTTCAACGGCCCCTTCTGGTATCGCGGCCTCTTCACCATGCCGCGCCTCAGGGAGCGCCGCCATATCTTCCTCCATCTGGACGGTATCAACCGCGACGCCGTCGTCTACCTCAACGGGCGCCGTGTGACAGAGGTTCACGGCGCGTTCATGCGGGGCAGGGCGGAGATCACTTCGCTCATTCAGGCCGGCGAGAACGTGATAGCCATCCGTGTCAGCGGCGGGCAGCACCCGGGCATCGTGAAGCAGAAGACTCTGGCCTCACCCGACATCAACGGCGGCGATACCGGAGCCGACGCACCTTCGTTTCAGGCCACCGTAGGATGGGACTGGATACCGACGATGCGGGGCCGGGCTACGGGCATCTACGACGAAGTCTACATCACGCTCGACGGCACCTTCTCGCTCTCCGACCCCATGGTGACCACGACGCTCGCCAAGGGCGACACAGCTGCCTCGATGACGCCGCGCGTGGTGGTGACCAACAACGAGAGCACCCCGCAGAGCGGCCGGATAGAGGGCACGATTGGCGCGCTCAGTTTCGCCACAGACATCTCCCTCGCCCCTCACGAGAGCCGCGAGGTGAGCTTCAGCCCGCACGACTACGCCGTGCTGCTCAACCGCCGCATGAAGCTCTGGTGGCCCAACGGCTACGGCACGCCCTACCTCTACAACGCCTCCTTCTGCATGGGCGGCGACACCATCCGCTACAAAGCCGGCATCCGCGAGATCAAGGCCCGCGATGTGCTCAAGGACCTCAAGCTCTACTGCAACGGTGTGCGCATCACCCCGCGCGGCGGCAGCTGGGGCTTCAGCGAGGCCTCGCTCTCCTACGGCCGCAGAGAATACGCCGACGCCGTAGCCTACCACCGCGACATGGGCCTCAATATGATACGCAACTGGGTGGGCCAGACCGCTGCACGCGCCTTCTACGACGCGGCCGACAGCCTGGGCATCATGATATGGCAGGACTTCTGGCTGGCCAATCCCGTCGACGGGCCTGACCCCGCCGACGCGCGGCTCTTCACCACCGTGGCCCGCGACTATATCATGCGCATCCGCAGTCACCCGTCGCTCGCCATCTACTGCGGGCGCAACGAGGGCTATCCTCCGCTGGACATCGACGCAGCCCTTAGGGAATATGTGCGGACCATCGGCGGCGATCTGCCCTATATCTCCTCCTCTGCCGACGACGGCACGGGCGGGCACGGCCCCTACGAATACAAAGGCACGGAATATTACTTCGCCCACTGTCCCGAGCGTCTCCACTCCGAGATGGGTATGCCCGCCATTATGACCATCGAGAGCATGCGCCGCACCTTCTCGCCCGCAGGTCTGTGGCCGCAGGGCGACGAATGGGGCATCCACGACTTCACACTGAGCGGCGCGCAGGGCGGAGCGGGATTCAACGCCGCGCTCACCCGCCTCTTCGGCCCGGCACACAGCGCTGCGGAATATGCGGCCTTCTCCCAGTGGCTCTGCCGCGACGGCTACCGCGCCATGATGGAGGGCTGCTCGCTCCGACGGCGTGGCATGCTGCTCTGGATGAGTCACCCGGCGTGGCCGAGCCTTACATGGCAGACCTACGACTATTACATGGAACCGCTCGGCGCTTACTTCGGCACCAAGGCCGCCTCAGAGCCGCTCCACATCCAGTACGACGCCTTCCGCCGCACAGCCGAGGTGGTCAACATCCTGCCGCGCGACTTCGGGACGCTGCTTGTCTCGGCCTCCGTATATGACGACAGCGGGCGCAACCTGAGCGCGGACACCTACGATGTGAAATGCGGGCCCGACACCACCATCCAGGGCCGCCAGATCACACCGCCCGACGACTACAGCGGCGCCTACTTCGTCAGCCTCAGTCTGAAGGATCGCTCGGGCCGCGAGCTCTCGCAAAGCCTCTATACTGTGCCGGACATCAACGGTTCCTACAGCCGCCTGCTCGCGCTGCCGAAGCCGCAGCTGCAGAAGGACGTCAAAATAAACAGCAACACGGCCACCGTGAAAATTCGCAACACGGGAAAGACGCCGGCTTTGTTAATAAGAATTAAACTTACATCCGCTGCCGACGGCGATGAGATACTTCCCGTCCTCTACTCCGACAACTATTTCCACCTGCTTCCCTCGCAGGAGAAAACCGTCAGCGTGCGCTGGGACAAGGCCGACGCGCGCGGCGCTGCGAGCATCATGGTGAGCGATATAAGCGACAGGGAGAAATAGCGGACAAATATATTACTATGAGCGGGAAATAGCCGGGAGGGCCGCTGCCTCAGCAGCCCGCATGCCCAAAGATGCAAAGCGCGAAGTAATTTGCGACGCTATGGACTCTCAATCGACAGATAGACGCAAAGCACATTATGCCAATCTGTTCATTTCGCGGCGGCGAAGCTGGCCGCGCTGCAGCGATCCTCACAGCTAATGCCGCGCAAAGCCTTGACGCGCGTCACGTATTCCCAGTCAGACTTCGCGCAAAACGTAACAAGATTTCCACTTATCGAAGTCCTCAATCCCCCGCACCGCCAATATAACTTCGTGGTCAGAAAAGCATACGCTTTTTCCACTTGTCGAAAAGGCCATTCCCCACTTCTCAAAAAAACTTCCGCTTAACCCCAAAACTACATTTGAGATGAGGAAAAACATGTTTGAGATATTTCAAAACATCTCAAACATAATTTCAGCCTTCCGGGAGCGTTGAATATCAAATAGTTACAAAGGGCAAAAAACGTCCTTTACAGGCGTCTCTGACGGGGGCAAGAAGATTCGATGAGCGCGGCGCTAACTGGGAGGGCCGCGGCCCTCCCAGTTATTTTTCGCGCAAAGCTTTATCGCGCTTCCTTCGCGCACCTCTTGCGGCGACGAAGCAGGCTGCCCTCAGCGGCCAAGAGCGAGCCGGTAAATCTAACGTGCTGTAAGCGGCAATAAATTAGTATCGCGTATTCCTTCGCGCACTTTCTTATTGGGCATGCGGGCCGCGCTGCAGCGGCCGCATGCCCAAAGAAGCATAGCGCAGATGATCTTATAAAAGCCGGAACATTTGCCGTAAGGCTAAGAGTCTTCGCGACGCATCACTCCAGGGCGCGGCGCTGCAGGGAGAAGAGGAACTGGAGGCCGCCGCCCACGCGGTTGCGCACCGAGATGTTGCCCTTGTGGAAGGCTACGGCGTTGCGCACGATGGAGAGGCCGAGGCCGGAACCGCCTGTGTCGCGTGTGCGGCCCTCTTCGGCCCTGTAGAATCGCTCGAAGAGGCGCGGCAGATGCTCCTCGGGGCAGCCCTTGCCGGTGTCGTAGAAATTGAAGAAGCAGAAGTCGTCGTCGCTGTTGTAGCACTCGGCGCAGATCCTCACACCGCGGCCGGCATAGCGCACCGCGTTCTCCACCAGGTTGCGGAAGATGGAGTAGACCAGCGAATAGTTGCCGTAGACAGTGATGTCGGGGGCGATGTTGTTCTCGACGGTGATCGAGTTGTCAGCTATCTTCTGCTGAAACTCCTCCACCACCTCGGCCATGATGTCGTGGGGCGAGACATTCTCCTTGTGCAGCGTCTCGGGCGCCTCTTCCACCTTGTTGATGATGGCCACATCGCGTATCAGTTCGCTCAGGCGGATGACCTGATTGTAGGCGCGCTCGAGGAAGTAGCGCTTGCGCTCGTCGCTCAGGCCGTCGCACTCGAGGATGGTCTCTATGTAGCCGCGGATGCTGCTCACGGGTGTGCGCAGTTCGTGCGTGATGTTGTTGCTCATCTGCTGCTTGAGGATCCTGTTCTTCTCGGCCCGCGTCACATCGTAGATGGTCATCTCAAATCCCGTCTCGCTGTATACGACTACCTGCACGGCATAGTTGGCGCCGCCAGAGTGGATGTTGTAGCGCATCACGGGCACCTCGTCGTCGGAGGCCTGCGTACCGGCATTGAGCTCGGCAAACTCGCGCGCGGCCTGAAACGCCTCCGCCTGCCATATCGTGTCTATATTGCCGGTGGGCGAGGGGAGGATGGAGTTGACATACTGGACGAAGCGGGGATTGGCGTAGACCTTCTCCTTGTTCTTGTCAAAGATGGCTATGCCGCCCTCGAAATAGCGGAAGTGGCGTATGAGCCTCTCTCTGTCGGTGCGCGCTTCCTGGCCCTTCTCCTCGATCTGGCGGTAGAGGCTCATGATGCGGCGGCCTATGTCGCCGAGCTCAGAATGGGGAAAGTCGATAGCGCTGTAGTTGATCTGCCCGTGGGCGGCCTGGTCGGCAAACTCGCGCAACCTGACCACCGCCCTGCCGAAGCCGTCGGAGACATAGATGAGCACCACGAGCGCTATGGGCAGCACGAGGAGCACAAAGAGCAGAAAGACATTGGTAGGACGCAGGAGGCCGCGCACATTGCCCTCGTAAGGGCGCGCCACACGGATGATGTAGGGCCCGGCGACGCGGGCGTAGTAGAAATAGTCGCGATGGTAGGTAGAGGAGAGGCGCACATCGTAGCTGCCCTCGGGGATGCGCAGCGCGTCGTTCACCTCGGGGCGGTGGAGATGGTTGTCCATCCTCGCGGCCTGCTCTGAGCCCGACTCGTAGACCACTTTGCCGCCACGCGTGAGGATGGTGAAGCGGACGTCGCGGGGCATGGCGGCCTGAAAGCGCGTGAAGGTCGCTGGCCGGAGCCGTCCGCCCTCGGCGGCAATCTCGCGGTGGGCCATATCGACGTATGTACTCATCTGGGAGCGGAAGTCGCCGAGCCTGAGGGTGCGCTCATAGTGCATCTCAAAAAGCACCATGATGGCGGCGAAGGCCGCAAAGATGGCGGTGAACGACAGGAGAAGCTTGTATTTATACCTCAGGCGCTTCATTTCTCTTGAAAGCAGTAGCCGTAGCCCTGACGATTGATGATCTGATTGCCCGCCTCGCCGAGCTTGGCGCGGATGCGGGTGATGTGGACGTCGATGGTGCGCTCCAGGACGCAGGTGCCGTTCTCCCAGACGCTCTGCAGGATCTCCTCGCGCGAGAAGACGCGTCCCGGGTGCTCCATGAGCAGTTTGAGGATGCCGTATTCCTTGGGCGTGAGTATCACTTCGCGGCCCTCTGCGCGCACCAGTTTGCGCTCGGGCTCTATCTCGATGCCGCCAAAAGCGATGTGCTCGCTCTCCTGAGCCGCGGCGCTCTGCCCGCGTCTCAGCACGGCGGCCACGCGGGCCAGCACCTCGTGGATGGAGAAGGGCTTGGCCACATAGTCATCGCCTCCGGCGGAGAATCCGGTGAGCAGGTCGTTCTCGGTGTCCCTGGCCGTGAGGAAGATGATGGGCACACGGCTGTGCAGGTCCTTGCGCAGATGGCGCGCCATGGCGAAGCCGGACATTCCGCCCAGCATCACATCGAGGAGAATAAGAGATACGGAGTCGTTAAGGAGACTGAGGCCCGCTTCGGCCGACGCGGCCGTCAGCGTGTCGTAGCCGCGCGTCTCAAGGTTCACTTGCAATATCTCGCGTATGTCCGCCTCGTCGTCGATAATCAATATGCAGGGGCGGGGATCTTCGTTCTGTTTCATATTGCAATATTAGCGATAATTCGGGACGAGGAGAGAATGGCGGTTGTTAAGAAGCTATTAAATTCGGCGTGCCGAAGGGGTTATTTCTTGTTCTTCTTCGCCTTCTCGAGTTCGGCGTCGCGGCGCGCCTTGGCTATGATGGAGTCCTGCAGGGCCTTGTCCATGATCTTGGGCGTGGCCTTGGAGGTGGATGTATTGGTCTTGGTTGTGGTCGTGGCGGCCTTGGCCGAAGTTGAGGTAGATTTCGCGGCGCTGGTGGCAGTCTTGCTGGTGGTCGAAGTAGCCTTCGCGGCAGTCGCCGCGGCTTTGGTTGCGCTGGTGGCCGCCTTGGCGGTCTTAGTAGCGGTCTTGGTAGTCGTTGTCGCGGATTTCGCGGTGCTCTTCGCGGCAGTCTTCGTGCTTGCAGCCGTCTTCGCGGTCTGCTTGGCGGCCTTCGCGGTCGCGGCGGTGGTGTCCGTGGCCTTCTTGCGCACGGTCGATTTCACCTTCGCGCTATCCTGCGAGCGCGCAGCCTGAGCCCGCGCCACTGTCTGCTGCTTTGCAGCCGCCTTCTGCGCCTTCTTCACGGAATCGGCGCGCTGCTTGGCGGCGGCCTTCTCTGCGCGCTTTATCGAGTCGGCTTTGAGTTTGGCGGCCTTCTTCTCGGCCTTGGCCTTCGCCGCAGCAGCCTTGGCCGCAGCCTTTGCCGTGGCTATGCTGTCGCGACGCGCCTTGGCGGCAGCCTTCTTGCGCGCCTTGGCGGCGGCTTTCTCCGCCTTGGCGGCCGCTTTGGCCCTGGCTTTGGCTGATGCGGCATCCGCGGCAGTGGTCGCAGATTTTGTAGTGGTGGTCGCCGACTTAGCGGTAGTCTTTGCCGCTTTCGCGGTATTCGCCGCAGCCTTCGCGGAGGTCGCGGCGGCCTTGGCAGCCTTCGTCGCAGTCTTCGCGGTGGTCGCAGCAGCCGTTGTGGCAGCGGCCTTCGTAGCGGTGGTGGCAGTCTTGGTAGCAGCGGCAGTCTTAGCAGCAGCCTTCGCCGCATTTGCTGTATTCGTCGTAGTCTTTGCGGCAGTCTTCTCGGTCTCTGCGGCGGCGGATTTCTTGGCGGCGTCAGCGGCTTCCTTGCGGGCGCGGAGCAAACTGTCGCGGCGGGCACGCACGCTGTTCTTCACGGCAGACTTGCCCGTGCTGGCCTTGTCGGTCTTGGTATCCTTCGCATCCTTTGCGGCGGTCTTCGCATCGGTTGCCGTTGGAGTCGTCTTTGTTACGGCAGAAGTCTTGGCGGTTGCGGCGGCATTCGTATCAGTCTTAGCGTCCTTTGTATCGGTCGTTGCTTTCTTCGCATCGGTCTTGGCGGCAGTCGCAGCGTTCGTCGTAACCTTAGCATCCGTTGCGGCGGCCTTATTATCCGTTGCGGCGGCCTTCGTATCCTTTTCAGTGGCTTTTGTATTAGTCACTTTGGCCTTCGCATTGGCGGCCAGAGTATCGGTCTTGCCTGTAGCGGCTTTGGCAACGGTTGCAGCAGTGGCTGTCTTGCTTGCTGCGGCAGCGGCCTTGCCTGCGGCGCCAGCCTTGGCGGTGGAAACTTTCGCCGCTGAATCTTTCTTTGCGTTCACGGCCTTTGCCGTGCTGTCGGTCTTGGCGGCAGGCGCCGTCTTGGTATTCTTAGTGGCGGCAGCGGCCTTTCCATTAGCGGCTGTGCCCTTCACATTAGCGGCGGTCTCCTTTCCTGCAGCTGTGCCCTTACCGGCGGAGGCTTTCCCGGCAGCGGCGGCCTCCTTCACATTAACAACAGTTCCCTTCCCGGCGGCAACGGCTTTGCCCTTGGCGTCGCCGGCCTTCGGCAGCGGTTTACCGTCGGCTGCGGCGGCTTCGGCCGGGGTAGGCACATAGACTTTCACGATCGGTTCCTTGGCAGCGGCAGGCTTGCGCACACCGAGCAGAGCCTTCGCGTCGAGATGGCCCGCCTTGTCCGTTAGGCCGTAGGTGGTCTGCAGCACCTTGAATTCGGTACGGCGGTTGAGCGCGTTACAGGTGTCCTGCCAGGCGGCCTTGAGGCGCTTGATGTATTTCTCGGTGAGTGTGTCGCCCTCGTGGAGGAACTTGTAGACGGAGGCCAGACGGCGCGTCACGACCTTAGGCCGCAGTTTGCCGTAGCCCACAGCCGTGAGGCGGCCGGGCTCTATGCCGTGCGCTATCAGGTAGTCGACCACCGACTCGGCCCTGTGCTGCGAGAGGCGGCGGTTGTAGAGCTCATTGCCGCGGTAGTCGCAGTGCGAACTCAGTTCGATGCTCGTATTGGGGTTGTCCTTGAGCAGGCGGGTCAGATTGTCGAGCGCCTGGCGCGAGTTGTCGGTCAGCTTGGCGCTGTTAAACTCGTAGAAGACATTGCGCACGAGGACGGGCGAATTGACCGAAGGCAGCGGGAAATAGAGCGTATCGGTCGTGGAGACGTCGGAGGAGTCGATGTAGAAGTCCTGCTTATAGTTGAGGAAGCTGTCGCAGGTGGCCAGCAGGACGTACTTGACGCCGGGCTTGATCTCCTGCTCGAAACTGCCGTCGGCGCGCACGCCAAAGTTGATGTTCGTGCCGTCGTTGCCCACCATGTAGACACTGGCCTGCGGCAGCTCGTAGCCGTCCTGCTCGTAGACGTAGCCGAACACGGAGTGGACCACCTCGGGCTTCTCAAAGGAGTAGATATGATCCCATCCGCGGCCGTTCTTGCGATTGGAGGAGAAGTAGCCGCGATTGTGCACGCCCTCGAAAGTCATCGAGAAGTCATCGCCCGAAGAGTTGACCGGCGAGGGAAGGATCTCCACGGTCCACTTGCCCGTCACCGTGTCCTCGCGGGCGCGGTAGATGTCGAGGCCGCCCATACCCGGGTGACCGTCGGAGGAGAAATAGAGTTCGCCGTCGGGGCGGAAGGTGGGGAACATCTCATTGCCGGAGCTGTTGACAGGCGCGCCGAGATTCTCCATCGCGCCGATGCTGTTGCCGTTGAGACGCGCGCGCCAGATGTCATATCCGCCCAGGCCGCCCGGCATATCGGAGACGAAATAGAGCCAGCGTCCGTCGGGCGAGACGGCGGGATGAGCGTAGGAGGAGAGCGTATCGGCGGAGATAGTCACCTTCTCAGGCTTGCTCCACGTGGCGTCGGAGCGTGAGGACGACCATATCTCGGCGTAGCGGGGATACTCGGGGTCGGTGGGGCAATAGGTGAAATACATCGTGCCACCGTCGGGCGTGATGCAGGCCGCACCCTCGTCGTAGGCGGTATTGACGTTGCCCTGCAGGGCTTCGACCGGTTTCCATTTGCCCTTCTCGTCCTTCTGTGTATAGAAGAAATCGCCGTTCTTCATGCCCGTGATGGGACTGTCGTCGTCGCCCATCGCCTCAGTACGCGTGGAGGTGAAGAGGAGCTTGTCCCACTTCTCGCCGTAGAGCACGGGGCAGTAGTCCGCCCTGCGCGACATGAGCAGCGGCACACTCTTGACTATATACGAGGAGCCCTCTTCCTTCATCTGCTTGGCCAGGTCGCAGGAGGCCAGGCCGGCGATGGAAAGCGGGTCGTCGGGGTGCTTCTCGAGGTAGAGGCGGTAATTGTCGGCCGCGGCCTTGTAGTTGCCCAGCATGCGCTGCATGGCGGCGAGATGGAACAGGGTCGTGGTGTCGGTATAATCGTAGCGCGCGGCGTTGCGATAGGCGCCCTCGGCCTTGGCGACCGAGTTGATGTGGCGGTAGCACTCGCCCATGAGGAAGGCCCTCATGCCGCGGCCCTCGCGGTCCTTGCGCGGCGTCATCGAATAGGCTGTCTTATAGCGCAGTGCCGCCTCGTAATACTCGCCCCGCGAGAAGAGCACATCGCCCTTCTTCTGATTGCGTTCGGGCGTGCTGCACGAGGCGGCCGTGAGCACTGCCGCCGTAAGGATGATGATCAGATGAAAATACTTAGCCATGACAAAGCCGCGCCCGAAGGCGCACTTATTCATTATATAAACTCGCAGGCGCGCAGAATATTGTATCAGCCCCCGACAAATTAGCCGCAGCCTGCGCTCCACCCGGCATAAAATCCGCCGCGCCGGGCATGCTGTGACGCCGCATGCCCTCGCGCCGCAAGGCCTGCCGCTTACGCGGAAATCCTCATGCGGATGAAAATAAATTCTGTTGCGAACGGACTCGCAGTCTGTTGCGAACAGAAATAATTCTGTTGCGATCAGAAAAAGTTCCCGTAAGACGGGAAAAAATTCCCGTCGGAGAAGGATAAATTCTACTCGCAGCTAAAAAAATTTATCTCGTAGTAGACGATCGTTCTACTCGCAGATAAAAAAATTTATCTCGCAGTAGAATTCACCCGCCTCGCAGAGGCTGAAAATCACATAAGTGGAAGGGGAAAATTGCGCGGGGAAAATAACTGGGAGGGCCGCTGCAACGCGGCCCAAGAGCGAGCCAGGAAAACTAATGAGTGGCTAAGCGGCGGGGAATTCGTATCGCGCTCTTCTCCGCTCATTTGCCTATGCGGAATGCGGCCGCTGAGGGCAGCGGCCCTCCCAGTTAAGCCTCGCGCAATACATTATCGCTCTTCGTTCGCGCTTTGCCCGCGGCGGCTGGCGGCCGTTGAGGGCAACGGCCCTCCCAGCCAGCTTCGCGCAATGCTTAAAAAGCATTCCTCTTATCGAAGTCATCATTCCCCTGCCACTACGACTTATATTCGCCATGCGAAACACGTTCGCTTCTTTCCGCATTCTGAAAGAAGCATTCCCCACTTCTCAAAAAAACTTCCGCTTAACCCCAAAATTACATTTGAGACGAGGAAAACTACGTTTGAGGTATTTCAAAACGTCTCAAACATAATTTTGGCCTTCCGGGAGCGCTGAATATCATACAGTTAGAAGGGGTCAAAAATCGCCCTTTCGGGCGCCGCAAATACAGGCGGGTAGATTCGATGCGGGGCGGCAGTAGCTGGGAGGGCCGCTGCAGCGCGGCCCGCATGCCCAATAAGACAAAGCGCAAAGCATTTTGCGATACTTTCCCACTAACGGCCGCGCATGCAGCGGGACGGCAGCGGTTTCCGCAAAAAGGATTAACTTTGCAGCCATGAACAGCGAGAACATCATCCTTAGCGATTTGTCGGCAGGCTACCGCGGGCGTGGCGTCATCACGGCCGCCTTCAGCGCGGTGGTCGGGGCGGGGACGTTCGTGTGCCTGACGGGCCGAAACGGCTCGGGCAAGTCGACCCTGCTGCGCACCATAGCGGGCCTGCTGCCCCCTCTGAGCGGCGGGGTGAGCATCGGCGGGCAGGACATCTCGCGCCTCACGCCCGCCGAAACGGCCCGCAAGGTGAGCCTCGTGATGACCGACCGCGGCGCGATAGCTCCCCAGATGACGGCGCGCGAGCTCTGCAGCTCAGGAAGACTCCCCTACACCGGGTTCTTCGGCCGCCTGACGGAGCGCGACGAGAGAATCGTGGAGAAGGCCATGACCCTCACCGGCGCCGAGGAGCTGACAGCACGCCGCGTGGGCTCTCTGAGCGACGGAGAGTGGCAGCGGGTGATGATAGCCCGCGCTCTGACGCAGGAGACGCCCGTCATACTGCTCGACGAGCCCACCGCATTTCTCGACATCGAGGGCAAGGCGGCGGCCTTCGCGCTGATGAGTCGCCTGGCGAGGGAGGAGGGCAAGATAGTCATCGCCGCCACCCACGACATCGCCGCCGCCATCCGCTACGCCACCGACGTGTGGACGCTGAGCCGCGGCGAGAGCCCCGTCTGCGACACCGTGGAGAGCCTCACCGCAAGCGGCCGCCTGAGCATTCTGCTCGGCGACGCCGGAACATTTGACAACAATTCCCTACACCATAGCGCATCATGATAGTCTGCATAGCCGAGAAACCGAGTGTGGCACACGACATCGCGGGTGTGCTCGGCGCCACCACGCGCCACGACGGATATTACGAGGGCGCGGGCTATCAGGTGACCTGGACCTTCGGCCATCTCTGCGAACTGAAATATCCCGAGGATTACTACGAGCCGTGGAAGCGCTGGAGCCTGGCGGCCCTGCCCATCATGCCCCCGCGCTTCGGCATCCGCCTCAAGAAGGACAAGGGCGTCGAGCGGCAGTTTAACGTCATCAAATCGCTTTTCCTCAAGGCCGACAAGATCATAAACTGCGGCGATGCCGGGCAGGAGGGCGAACTGATACAGCGCTGGGTATTGCAGATGACGGGGGCGAAGTGCCCTGTGGAGCGCCTGTGGATCTCATCGCTTACGCCCGAGAGCATACGCCAGGGCTTCAGCAGTCTGAAGAGCTCGGACGCCTACGCCAACCTCTACGCCGCAGGCCTGTGCCGCGCCATCGGCGACTGGCTTCTGGGCATCAATGCCACACGTCTCTACACGCTCAAATACGGCGCACAGGAGCGCGGCGCCCAACCGCTCTCAGTGGGCCGCGTGCAGACGCCCACGCTCTCGATGATAGTGAGCCGCCAGGACGAGATAGACCACTTTGTGCCGCAGCCCTACTGGGTGCTGACCACCGTCTACCGCGACACCACGTTCACGGCGGGCGAGGGCAAGTACGCCACCGAGGAGAAGGCGCAGCGCGCGCTCTTAGAGGTGAAGGGCAAGGACCTCATGATAGGCAAGATAACGCGCAAGGAGGGCCGCGAAGCGCCGCCGCGCCTGTTCGACCTCACGACGCTGCAGGTGGAGTGCAACAAACGGCTCTCGCTGACCGCCGACAGGACGCTGCAGATAGCCCAGAGCCTCTATGAGAAGCACGTCACGACCTACCCGCGCGTCGACACCACCTACCTCTCCGACGATATCTACCCCAAGTGCGGCCCGATACTCAACCGCCTCACCAGTTACGCCGCGCTTCTCCAGCCCCTGAGGGGCAGCAAACTGAGAAAGAGCAAGAAGGTCTTTGACAGCAGCAAGGTCACGGACCACCACGCCATCATCCCCACGGGCGAGCACACCGCCGCCCTGCTGCCCGACGAGGCGCAGGTCTACGACATGATCGTCAGGCGCTTCATCGCCGTGTTCTACCCCGACTGCCGCTTTGCCCAGACCACAGTGCTGGCCAAGGCGGGCAGCATCAGTTTCAAGGCCACGGGCCGGCAGATACTCGAGGAGGGATGGCAGGTATGCTTCCCCGGCTCCACGCGCGGCAAGGATGCGAAGGGCGCCCAGGACGACACAGCGGACAAGGACGACGGCAAGGACGGCGACGGGATAACGAGAGAGAAGGTGCTGCCCTCCTTTACCGAGGGCGAGAGCGGCCCTCACCGCCCCGCGCTGAGCCGCAAGATGACGCAGCCGCCCAAGCCCTACACCGAAGCCACGCTCCTCAGGGCGATGGAGTCGGCAGGCAAGGCGGTGGACGACGAGACGCTCCGCGAGGCCATGAAGGAGAACGGGATAGGCCGCCCATCCACCCGCGCCGCGATCATCGAGACCCTATTTCGCCGGCACTACATCGTGAGGCAGCGCAAGAGCATCTGCCCCACCGAGACGGGGCGCGAACTGATAGCGACAATACACATCGACCTGCTCAAAAGCCCCGAGCTCACGGGTCGGTGGGAGAAGAAACTGCGTGAGATAGAGCACGGCGACTACTCCGCGCCACAGTTTATCACGGAGCTCAAGGAGATGACCACGGACATTGTGAGGCGTGTGATGAGCGAGCAGGAGACAAAGCGCGTGATGTGGACGGGGAAGCCCGCCAAGGCTACGGGCCGCAGCACCTCCAGGGCAGCCGCCGCCACGAAGGCCGCGAAGACCACCGCCACCCGGCGCCGCAAGACCGCCGCGGCTCCCGCCGTCGTCCACGAGGGCGACCGCTGCCCCCTCTGCGGAGAGGGCACTGTGATACGCGGCCACACGGCCTACGGCTGCTCGCGCTGGAGAGAAGGCTGCACTTTCCGCGCTCCGCTGGAGGGGAACAATAAGCCCGCCGAAGGCGCTACAAATGCTCAGGCGGCAAATGCCAAGCCTGCTAATAGCGTTGCCGGGCCGCAGAACGGTTCTGCCGCTTCTTCCACAAAATAGGCGCACACTCCCAATCCCCGGGCGCAATAGCTAATGCCCCAAATGCAATAACTAATGCCACAGGCACAATAATCCTTGCCTCATACCCACCAAAAAGCCCCGTCGGAGGAAATCCGCGGGGCTTGGTCCTATGCTCAGGACAATGATTTTTCTAAAAGCGAAGCGCTTATCCCAGATACTTAATCAGGATACCTATGTTTGCGTCTTCGCGCAGGCGCCTTAAGGCGCGTTCCTTGATCTGGCGTACACGTTCGCGCGTCAGATTGAGTTTTCCGGCTACTTCTTCAGCCGTCATCTCGTTGCATCCGATACCAAAGAGCATCTTGAGCACCGTCTGCTCCCTCTCGGTCAGCGTGCTGAGCGCGGCCTCAAGGTCCTCAGAAAGCGACTCCTTCTCCATGTTGTCATCGGTAGCGGGAGCGTCCTCGTCCGTCATGATGTCGATGAGCGAATTGCTCTCGTCATCCTGGAACGGAGCGTCGACGGACACTTTCTTACCGTTGGCACCGAGCGCGTCCTTCACCTTGACCTCGTCGGTATCGAGGATATCGGCCAGTTCCTGTGCCGAAGGACGGCGCTCATTGGTCTGCTCAAAGTTGACAATAGCCTTGCCGAGCTTGCTCTGGAAGCCCACCTGATTGAGCGGCATACGTACGATGCGGCTCTGCTCGGAGATGGCCTGCAGAATGCTCTGGCGTATCCACCATACGGCATAGCTAATGAATTTGAAGCCACGTGTCTCATCAAACTTCTGCGCGGCCTTGATCAGGCCGAGGTTGCCCTCGTCGATAAGGTCATTGAGCGCGAGACCCTGATTCTGATACTGCTTGGCTACACTCACCACAAACCTAAGATTAGCCCTCGTCAGTTTGTCGAGCGCACGCTGGTCGCCCTTGTGTATACGCTGTGCGAGCTCTACCTCCTCGTCGGTAGATATGAGCTCCTCACGACCTATTTCCACAAGATACTTGTCGAGCGCCGCATTCTGGCGGTTCGTAATGCTTTTGTTGATTTTTAACTGCCTCATAATAATCCGAAAGTGCGCAAAAATACCAACATATTTTGAAATAGCAAACTTTTTCGCCTGTTTTTTCCGGAAAATTTTCAGTAAACCCCGATTTTGCGCAGTGGAGGAGAACAAATCGCGTGATTTTGCATAATAGGAGTGCACAAATGGTATATTTATGCACCGGCATAATTAAGAGCGGAGCGATCCCTCGCGTGAGCGATTGAATTCCTCGCCTGAGAGAATGGATTCTTCGCGCGGGCGACGGAATCCCTCACAATGGCTACTGAATCCCTCACGCGGGCGGGAGAACTGCCCGCGTGAGGGAGGGCATCCTCTCCACGGGCGGGTCACGTCCCCTGCTATCCCGCACACTCATATATATTAGCGTGGTCGTCCGCAGAACGGCGGAAGCGGCAACCGGCGTCCGGAATGCTGCCTCCGCAAAGCCCCGGCGAAGGCCCCCTTCCGAGGGGCCGGAAACACGTCTTTTCACCCCCTTATAAATCGCTGAAAATCAACGCTCCCAAAAGGCCAAAACTACATTTGAGACGTTTTGAAACATCTCAAATGTAATTTCACTCATGTCCTATGTGAGTATCCACACATGCGGAACGGTTTTTACATCATTGCGAATGACAGCCCGCGCGAGGCATCTTCTGCTCCCCGGCGGAGCATTAAAAATGCGTAAATAGGCCTCCCGCACGCCGGCGCCGCTTTGCAGGCTTGGATTTTCTGTCTAATTTTGCCGTAATTAAGAAATTACGATATGAAAATAGGAGACAGAGTAAAATTCCTCACCGAGACGGGCGGCGGCAAGGTGTCCGGCTTCAGAGGCAAGGACACCGTGCTTGTCGAGGACGAGGACGGATTTGAGATACCCATGCTGATAAGCGACGTGGTGGTCGAGGGCGACGATAGCTACGACGGCGGCACATGGCAGGCCCGCAAGGACGAGGTCGCCGGGCAGAGCAAGGCCGCGGCAGAGCCCGCTCCGGCCCCGAGCCGCAGGGACAGCGGCGCGGAGAGGCCCGCAGCCGCGCCGGTCAGGCCCGCAAAGCCGGAGGAGAAGCCCGTCAACCCGTTCCCCACAGAGCGCGCCGGCGGCGAGAAGCTCAACATTCTCCTGGCTTTCCTGCCCGAGGACAGCAGCAACATGACCGACACGGGATTTGAGGTGTACCTCATCAACGATAGCAACTATTTCGTCACCCTGCAGTGGCTTCAGGCCAGCGGCAGCGCGTGGAAGGCGCGCTACGGAGGCACACTGGAGCCCAACACGCTCGAATATGTCGAAACCCTCCAGCGCGCCGACATCGGCGCGATAGAGCGCACGGCGCTCCAGATGATAGCCTGCAAGCGCACCAAGCCCTTCGACCTCAAACCGGCCGTGAGCGTGGAGATGCGCTTCGACGGCAGCCGCCTCTACAAGGCCGGCGCATTCAGGGCCAACCCGTTTTTCGAGGAACCGGCGCTGATCGTGGAGGCCGTGAAGGACGACAAACCCATACGCACCCTGTTCCCCGACACGGCGGCCCTCGAGGAGGCGCTGATGGGCGGCAGCCGCACCCCTACGCCGGAGAAACACCGCAGGACCGACGTCACGGTGCTGGACAAAAACGTCATCGAGGTAGACCTCCACGCCGGAGCCCTCTTCGACAGCACGGAGGGGCTCAGCGACGCCGACATCCACAACGCCCAGCGCCACAAGATGGAGGAGACGCTCGCGAAATGCCGCCACCGCAAGGGCATGCGCATCATCTTCATCCACGGCAAAGGCGCCGGCGTGCTCAAGAGGGAACTGATGAACACCCTGCGCGAGCACTATCCCGCATGCCGCACACAGGACGCCTCGTACAGCCAGTACGGCTTCGGCGCCACGATGGTCATTATGGGATAAAAAGTTCAGGCAAAGCCCTCATAAGTGCACACTATCGCCTCAAAATTCCGATAAAAACGGACCAATGGAGCATTTACGGGAAATTTTTCCTAACTTTGCCCCACCGATAATACACTCTGACAATGAAAGACATTATAAGAAACATTGCCAATTGGTTTTTCAACCGAAGGGTGTCTCCCTATTGGTGTGTGCTTCTTGCGGACTGCCTGCTGGTAGCGGCGGCCACGCTGATGAGTATTATCATAGACCGCGGCACGGATTTCAATGTATTCTCCGTAGCCCGTACTCTCATTGTCTACCTGGTATTCTACATCATCGGATTTTGTGTGATGCACACCTACCGCGGCGTGCTGCGCTATTCGTCGTTTGTCGACCTCAACCGCATCGCCATCGCCATGTTCATCGGTTCGGTGCTCATCCTCGGGGCGCGCGTGTTCCTCCGCATAGACGACTGGCTGGCGCCCATCAGGATCAGAGAGCTCGCCGGAACATTCGTATTCGGCACCTCGTTCATGCTGATGCTCAGGATCTTTGTCAAATCGATGTACGACCGCTACTTCTCCACCAATCAGGCCCGCAAGGCGTTTATCTACGGTGTGAGGCGCGGCGGCATCGGCCTGGCCAAGAACATCAACAATGAGGAGCCCAAGCGCTTCGCGCTCGCGGGCTTCGTGTGCGACGAGAAGGACATGATTGGCAAACTGCTCATGGGTGTGCGTGTGTACGCCATCAGCGACCAGTTGCCCGAGCTCATGAAGCGCAAGGACGTCAAGGCGCTGCTCATCTCGCCGCTCAAGCAGAAAGCGCTGGTGAGCAACAAATCGTTTGTCGACGCCCTGCTGGCCGCGGGCATCACCATCTATGTCCTCGACCCCGCCGTGCGCTGGGACGGCAAGAGCAACCTCTCCACCCAGATGTACAAGGAGGTGAGCATCGAGGACCTGCTGCCGCGCGACGAGATACAGCTCGACCTGAAGGCCGAGGGCGAGATGCTCTCCGGCAAGAAGGTCATGATCACCGGCGCCGCAGGCTCGATAGGCAGCGAGATAGTGAGGCAGATAGCAGCCTTCAGCCCCGCCCATATAATATGCATCGACGAGGCGGAGACCCCCATGCACGACCTGAGAATGGAGATGAAGCGCAGCTTCCCCTCCCTTCCCTGCGAGACGATAGTGACCTCGATATGCCGCGCCGACAGGATGGAGCACATATTCAGCATCGCGCGGCCCGACTACCTCTTCCACGCCGCGGCCTACAAGCATGTGCCGATGATGGAGGACAATCCCGTCGAGGCCGTGGAGAACAACATCGTCGGCACGCGCATCATAGCCAACCTGGCGGTGAGGTACGGCGTAAAGAAGTTTGTCATGATCTCGACCGACAAGGCCGTCAACCCTACCAATGTGATGGGCTGCTCCAAGCGGATATGCGAGCTCTATGTGCAGAGCCTCAATAATGCCGAGAAGACCGGCGAGGTGAAGGGCAGCACCCAGTTTGTCACCACGCGCTTCGGCAACGTCCTTGGCTCCAACGGTTCGGTGATCCCGATATTCCGCAGGCAGATAAAGGAGGGCGGCCCCGTGACCGTCACCGACCCGCGCATCATACGCTACTTCATGCTCATCCCCGAGGCCTGCAAACTGGTGCTCGAGGCGGGCACGATGGGCAAGGGCGGCGAGATATTCGTCTTTGACATGGGGCAGCCCGTGAGAATCGCCGACCTGGCAAAGCGCATGATCAGGCTCAGCGGCGTGCAGAACGTAGAGATCAAATACACCGGCCTGCGCGACGGCGAGAAGCTCTACGAGGAAGTGCTCGACGACAAGGAGAAGACCCTGCCCACCTTCAACAAGAGCATCCGCATCGCCCGGGACCGCTACGCGGAATACGCCGTCGTAAACCGCGACATCGACGAGCTCGCTGCGCTCTGCACCACCTTCGACAAGATGGCCGTCGTGGCCAAGATGAAAGCCATCGTGCCCGAGTACAAGAGCCAGCACTCCGTCTACGAGAAGCTCGACCACCACGCCGCAGCAGGCGATAAGGCCGACGATGCCGCTCCCGCCGCAGAGGCCACAGCAGAGAACAAATAAAGCCGCATATTAAGGCGGAAAATAGTGCGGCTGTTGTAGCGGCCGATTAAGCGGCAAGCAGTGCATATGTTGGAGAGCCGCTTCCCCACCCCGCCGCGACACGCATATTATATAGCACGCATATTATATATGTATGCGCTGCGCAATTCCCCTACAGTAACACAGTCAGATGAATCCTTGCAAGGCAAAGAATAATGCTAAGGATAATTAGGGCTTTGCAGATAATATGAGCCTTGATGAAAAGCATTCGCCCCAAAAACACTAAGAATTCTCAAAGGCAGACTTGATATAACGGGAAGGTAGTAATATCTTTGCGTCCTTCGCCGTAATAGCCGTAAAAACTTAAAACGATATAGTTGGGAAGAAGAACAATCTCAACGGCGAAGAAAAAAATTGCGCGACTATAGAAGTGAAATAAATTGCGCGGCGCTAACTGAGTGAAAGAATTGCGCGAGAAATAGCTGGGAGGAAAAACAATTCCCAAGCGAAAAGAAAGAATTGCGCGGCGATGGCTGGGAGGACCGCTGCCCTCAGCGGTCGTCAGCCGCCGCACAAGACTACAGCGCGAGTAATATTTGGGAGAACGATCACTCTTCGCGAAAAAAGAATTGTGCGACGTTAGCAAAGAAGTAATTGCGCGGCGATAACTGGGAGGGCCGCTGCCCTCAGCGGCCAAGCGCGAGGAGGAATAACAAACCCAAACGCGAAGAATATTAGCAACCCCACGCGCGCGAAATGCTTAGGGCTATTCTTCTATCGCTTACCCCGCCTTTCACTCTCTCATGCGGCGGCTGGGAGGGCCGCGCTGTAGCGGCCCTCCCAGCTAAACTTCGCCCAAATTTATACCTCCACAGTAAGAGACCTTCCGCAGGCAGTTCCGCAGACTCTTCCGCAGGCAGTTTCACAATCTATTTCCGCAACCTATTCGCAGGCAGTTCCGCAGGCTGTCTTCCGCCGCCTGATACAGAAGCAGGGCGCATGATTCGCGGATCATGCGCCCTGCTTCCTATATGTTCAGCCCCGTATTATTGAGACCGGGACATTATTCTCGTGCCTTAAAATCTGCCTCAGGGCACAGCCACTTTCCTTACGCTGGCGCCGGCCTTGACCACATACACCTTGCCGGAGCGGAGAGCGAAACTGGCGGTCTTGCCCACGGTCTTGCCCACCGGTGTGCCATCGGTATCCGTCACGCTGATGGTGACACGGCGCGGGGATGCGACCCGGAGAGTGTTGCCCTCCATCCAGATGCGCTCGTCCCTGGTCGCGGTCTCCCTGATGGCCGTCACGCGGGGCGTGGACTGGCTCACCTTCTGGGCCGAGAACGTCTGCTTGAAAAGGTTGATCTTGATCAGATAGGTGCCGTCGTCGGAGATGGACCACTTGTTGTCGTCGCCGCCCACGACGAAGCTCGTCGACGTGAGCAGGTTCTCGTCCTGCTTGAGCGGGTGGAGCTCCTTGTGGCTCCAGGTGCGCTGGCCCTCAAACTTGAAGCGCTTGGGCTCGACATATCCCAAGTCGGTGCCGTCCTTGAGTGTGCCCATCCAGGTCCAGACCATCGGGTCCTCGCGGTCCTGTGTCATGCGCTGCAATCCGAGCACTTCCCATCCGCCCTCGGTAGCGCCGCCGCCGATGTAGAGGTCATCCCACGCGTCGAAGAGTTCGCCCTTCACCGTCTTAGCGCTCACATCGACCGAGAAGCGGTAGCGGTCCTCGCTGAAGGGCACCACCCAGCCGCTGCCGTTGGCAGAGTCGACGCTCTGGTAAATGATGCCGTTGTTCACTATCAATGAGTTCAGGCGAAGAGGCTTGAGATACTTCGTTGTGCCGGTCCGCGTGGGCGTGGTCATGATGAGCACTTCGCCCTGAGCCAGAGTGCCGGCGTACTTGAACGTCCCGTCGGGAAACTTCACGAGCTCGGCCACAGAATCATGGAGCGCCGTGCCTGTGGCCCACAGCCGGCTCTGTGCCCTGACGCCCGTGCATACGGTAAGGGCGGCGAGCAATATGAATGTGTTTCTAATCTTCATTGCGGTTGGATTTATTGATGCGCTTTTTACCTTTGCTTATCACGATGCCGTTATAGCGGCCATTGACCTTCACGCCCTCCACATTGTACAGGGGCGCTGCAGCGGCGGTCTTGTCGACCTTCACCTTGGCAATGGCTGTAGGGTTCTGCCGGAGCGTCACGGTGGTAGAGTTGCTGAGGGGCACGCTGACTATCGTTACCTCGACCATCTTGGTGGTGGCGTCGTAGGTCCACTGCGAGGCGTCGGCCTCTGTGCCGTTGATGCTCACGCCCTCGGGCTGCTCCTCGGCGAGGAAGCGCACCCTGTAGCTGCGCTGCGAAGGCATGCCGGCATACTGGCCCTGAGTCGGCGCGATGGTCAGCGTCACGACGCCCTGGCCGCGCGCCTGACTGAACGTGGTGGTGCTGTAGCTGCCGTTGCGATAGTTCTCGTTATCGTTCTCATCCTCGTAGAGGTCATACTTGCCGCTGCCGCCGGGCACCACCTCCACCACGAGCGTGTCGGGACGCTTCTGGAGATTGTAGATGTCGGGGTACTCCACGATAACGCTGCCGCCGCGATAGAAGTAGGGTATCTCACTCTGCTCATAGCCGTCGTAGATCTCGCGGCCGCCCTGCTCCACACGGCCGCGGCATACGTTATACCAGTTGCCCTCGGGGAGCCATGTCTTGCGATAGGCTTTGCCGTCGGACTCGGCCGCAGCCACGATGGGGCTCACCAGGATATTGTCGCCGAACATGTACTCGTTGCGGTAGCGATAGGCGTTGTTCTCCTCGGGCGAGTCGTAGTAGAGCGGACGGCAGATGCTCACACCCGTATCGTAGGCCTGGCGCGCCGCCGTGTAGATGTAGGGGATGAGGTGATAGCGCAGCATGACGGCCTGGCGCATCAGGGGGAAGTTGCTGTACTTCCAGATGCGGCGCTCTATGCGGCTGCTATTGGTGGCGTGCGTGCGGAAGATAGGCGTAAAAACACCGAACTGGATCCAGCGCAACAGGAGCTCGGGGTCGTTGGGGTCGGCGGCAGGCAGCGTGTGTCCGCCGAGGTCGTGGCCCCAGTAGCCGAAGCAGACATTGGAGGCCGTGGGCGTGAAGTAGGTCTCGAAGTTGAGCGTCGAATAGTCGATCACGGCGTCGCCCGAGAATCCTATCGGGTAGCGGTGGGAGCCGAGGCCGCCCCAGCGGTGGAATATGACGGTGCGGCGGTCCTTGCGGTGCTGCTGCATATCGTTATAAAACACGTGATTGCACCAGAATGTCTCGCTCAGGCCCGTAAGGCGCGGGTTGGTGAGGTTCTGCTGCCAGTCGAGCCACCAGAAGTCGACGCCCTGCCGCTCGAGCGGGCGGATGACATCCTTCCACATGTTCTTGTAGAACGTGGAGTCCTCCAGCTGCCAGGGCACCACGGTAGCCGTGCTGTCGAGGCCCATATCCTTGCGCAGCTGCTCAAACTGTGCCTCGTCGCTGTCCACGCCGTCGGCGGGGTGCAGGTTGAGCGAGGTCTTGATGCCGCGGTTGTGCATCCACGAGATGAGCGCCTGCGGAGTGGGGATGATCGAGGTGTCCCACGTCCAGCCGGTCCATCCGGGAGTGTGCCAGTCCTTATCCATGATCATCACGTCGAGGGGAATCTTGTTGCTCTGTATCTCCCTGATGAGGTTCATGAAGTCGTTCTGTGTGTAGCGCCAGTAGCGGCTGTACCAGTAGCCGAGGATGTACTGCGGCGGCATGGGCTCGCGGCCGGCTATCTTGATGAAGTCGCCCAGGGCCTTCTTGTATTGGTGTCCGTAGCCCATGAAATACCAGTCTATGGCGTCCTTGTCCACGGGTTTGGCCACCCAGGGGATGCCGTCCACCGTCTTGTCGAAGGCGAACGTGGTACTGCCGTCGCCGCGCTTGGCGGTCGGCGACTCGTCGATCACGGCCCACCCTGCACGGGAGAGAATACCGTCCTCCATCTGGTCCATCTTGGAGTCGCCTATCGCCTGGTCGAGGGTACGCGTGGTGCCCTTGAGGTTGAGCGAATTGTCCTTGCCCGGATACCATATCACCTCCTGACCGTTCATATTGAACGTGATGGTGAGCTTGTCGGGCGAATACTCATCGGCCGAGATCTGGCTGAACAGCCTGTACTTAAGTTTCAGCGCGCTCGTCGTGATGTAGAGATACTTGCTGTCGCGCGTCACAGTGTACTCGGGCACGGGCAGCCGGCGGTTGACCACCGCAAACGTGGCCCGGTTCTCAAACTTGCGGGTCTTGCTGTACTGGATGCGTATCATCTCCGGCGTCAGCACGGTGAAGCGGGCGTAGCCGCTGGTCACCACCGCGGAGTCATTGGCCACGGGGTCATACTGCGCCCTTACGCTTCCGGAGGGCAGCCACGCCGCAACAGCGGTCACGATTGCCACGCCCAATAAATGACTTACGAAACGATCTACTATCATACTCTATTATTAATCTTCTTCTTTGAATAATCCCCTGCGCCCGCGGTAAATAATTATCCATCATCGATCCGGCCAAAGGACACGCAAAATTACTACAAAAAGCTAACGCGGACTTGTCTAAGTGGGCGATTTATTAGCATTTAACTAAAATACTCTTCCACTCTGTTCCTCCGCCCCGCCGATTGCGGCAAATAATAAACGGGAAATTAAATTGCGCGGCTATAGAGAGGTGAAATAGATTGTGCGGCTATAGATGAGTGAAACAATTGCGCGGCGATAACTAGGAGGGCCGCTGCCCTCCCAGCTAAACTTCCCTCACATTCATAATCGCTTACAAAGGCCGCACCATCTCTCATGCGGCGGCTGGCCGCTGGGGACAGCGGCCCTCCCAGCTAATCTTCGCTCAATTCCCCCATCGCACACTTACGCCGCGATGCAGCGAGCCGAAAAGGACTGCTTACGGGGATACATTTCATATGGTATACCATCCGCCCGGTTGTGCATGAGAACATCCGCGCGCGGAGGACATGGATCGTCATTTATCCTATCTCACATCTGAAATACCTAAATTTATCGGCGGGCTTTGTCGCGATATTGCTTCGAATTTGTAAATTTGTATTACCCGACATTATGACGCAGGCCATTAAGTAAAGACACCTCTGCAAGATGTACACGCCGCCATTTACCATCTCCTCGCGAGCCGTCAATCTCATCAGCGAGATTTCGCGTCAGACAGAGCGCTATGCCATACGCATGGAGCATGAGGACGGTGTCCGGCTACGCAAAGAGAATCGCATCAGGACCATTCACAGTTCGCTGGCCATCGAGGGCAACAATCTGTCGAGGGGTGAAGTCGCGACGCTGCTTAATGGAGAGAGCGTTGTGGCGCCCATCAGGGACATCACCGAGGTAAAGAATGCCATCAGGGTATATGATGCCTTCGATAGCTTTGATCCGTTCTCGGTGGATGACCTTCTCCGGGCGCACGGCATGATGATGCAGGCTCTGACCGATGACGCAGGCCATTTCCGGAGTGGTGGCGTCGGCGTCTTTGCCGGAGACAAGGTCATTCACATGGCCCCTCCTGCCAGTCGTGTGCCTCTGCTTATAAGCGACCTCTTCGAATGGCTTCGCGAGTCGGACGACCATCTGCTCATTCGCAGTTGTGTATTCCACTACGAGTTTGAGTTTATTCATCCTTTCAGCGATGGCAACGGCCGTATGGGACGCCTATGGCAGTCGCTCATCCTCCGGCGCTTCCATCCCATTTTCGCTCACCTGCCGGTAGAAAACATGGTATTCCGGCACCAGAGCGAATATTACGATGCCATAGCCAGGAGTGATGCGGCCTCCGACAGCGGGCCTTTCATCGATTTCATGCTTGCCATTATCCTGCTGACGCTTAAGGAGCATCAGGGTGCAGCTATCGATGGCCCTCTGAATGGCACTGTAAATGGCACTCTAAATGGCACTGTAAATGGCGTCCTGAAACTCATACAGGAGAATCCTTACATCACCTACGAAGAGCTCTCAGAGGCTTTGGGGAAATCGCGTCGGACGATAGCCCGCGCCATAAAGAGCCTTATCGACAAAGGTTACATTCGCCGAGTGGGGCCTGACAAAGGCGGAAAATGGGAACTCGTAAAGAATGGAGCTCGTAAAGAATAATTAGCGCCGCGTTAGCCATAATATATTGCGCGGCGCTAACTGGGAGGGACGCTGCCCTCAGCGGCCAAGCGCGAGGAGGAATAACATCCAATAGCAAAGAAGAAGAGAAGTAACTCTATACGCGCAAGAAATAGCTTCGCCAAATGCCCCCATCCCTTACCACCACGCCGCCCCATCTCTCATGCGGCAGGCGGCCGCTGGGGGCAGCGGCCCTCCCAGCTAAACTTCCCTCACACGCAAAATCGCTTAATAGCACATCGCGCTATCATGCGGTGGATATCATTGGGAAGCCCAACTCTCTCGCCCCCGGGAAGGTCGGTTTTTGCACCTTTGTAACTAACTGAAAATCATCGTCCCCAACAGGCCAAAACTACATTTGAGACGTTTTAGATTATCTCAAATGTAGTTATCCTCATGTCCTATGTGAGTATCCACACATGCGGAAGCATTTTTCCAAAGTGCGCACACACCATTCCCACACCGGGATCTATTCATCTCTTATTCATCCCGCCCCGCGCCTGAACCGCAGAACAAATATTATGCATAGCATGGTCATTCTTATAGCCGCTACCGGCATATCCGTTATTATTTTGTAAATTTGTATGGTAGTTTCGCTAACATATGTACGCGCCTATAGATATACTCGAAGACAAGCTATTGCACGATAAGCCCGGACTGCTTGAAGTGCTCCTTAAGGACCATACCACAGAAAAGAATATTTTCTGGGCTACGGGGAGCTATAAGCAGCGTGGTGAGGGCTACAAAAAGCTGGACCCCATCACGCCGGAAGCCATAACGGGCGACAACGGCGATGTCATCCGCCCGCGTGCCGTGAAGGCGCGCGAGGAGCAGCAGCAACGCTCGCGCGAGATGGCGGAGGTGTTCACGCCCTCCTGGCTATGCAACGAGATGATCAACGTGGCCGACGCTGAGTGGTTCGGTCGCAGGGATGTGTTCAATACCGTCGACCACGACCATCGGTGGCACCCGCAGCCCGCGCCTATCGCCATGCCCGAGGGCAAGACGTGGCAGGACTACGTACTGACCACCCGACTGGAGATCACCTGCGGCGAGGCGCCGTTTCTTGTATCGCGCTACGACACTGTGACGGGCGAGGCCATCCCCATAGACAGCCGCATAGGCATCCTCGACCGCAAGCTGCGCATTGTGGCGGAGAACGCCACCGACGAGGAGTGGCCGCGCTGGGCTCTCCTGGCCTTGGGGAGCTGCTACGGCTATGAGTGGCAGGGCGACAGTCTGCTGCTGGCCCGCGAGGCCGTAGTGGAGACCTTTGCCGAATATTACGAGCAGCGGTTCGACAAGCCCGTAGGCGACGATCTGCTGGAGAAGGCCGCCGAAATAGTATCGTGGAACTTGTGGCAGATGGACGGACTGAAGGGCGTTGTGCCCTGCTCTTGCCGTGTAGTAACAGAGGTCATTCCAAATCTTTTCAGCACAGAGACTAAAGTGACACCATGCGCCGGTTGTGCCACCGACGACATCACCAAGCATAATGGCCTGTATTGTCAGTTTCGCCGATGGTTACAGTCTGCGGACACCATGCCCGACAACTTCGCTTTCACTATAAAGGACATCATTATTCAGAAATACAAGACCTTCAATAAAATCAAATACCCTATGAAATTCGACTTTATCATTGGAAACCCGCCGTATCAAGAGGAAACGAAAGATACGTCTGACAAGCCTGTTTACGACGGGTTCATAAACGGCTCTTATCAGATTTCTTCCAAAGTACTACTAATCACTCCAGCCCGATTCTTATTCAATGCAGGAAAGACCCCAAAGGCTTGGAATGAAAAAATGCTTGCTGATAAGCATCTTAAGGTATTGGAATATCAACAAGTGAGCGGCAATGTATTCCCTAATACTGATATTAGGGGGGGGGGATAGCCATAACCTACCATGATACAACAAAGAACTTTGGAGCGATAGAAACTTTTACAAATTATGATTGCCTAAATTCCATATTACAAAAAGTAATAGATGCAACTAGGAATAAGTCTTTTAGAGATTTGTTTTACCTTCAAAACAAATTTAATTTAAAGGCAATCTACAAAGATTTTCCACAATATAAAGATATTATTGGTAGTAGTGGCAAGGAAAAGCGACTGACAGCCTCTATCTTTTCCCAATTAAATATCTTCAAGGAAACAAAGGACAATGAAGATGACATAGCGATACTCGGATTGATTCGCAATCAGCGGGTGTACCGCTATATACCCATCAAGTATTTAGATTTAAGTCATACCAATTTAAAACAGTGGAAAGTATTGGTGCCTAAATCCAATGGTTCGGGTGCTTTAGGAGAAGTATTATCCACACCTTTAATTGGCAAACCTTTAATTGGCTACACACAGTCTTTTCTTGGTATAGGTGCATTCTCTAATGAAGCAGAAGCAAGAGCAGCCTATAAGTATGTTACTAGCAAATTTGCTCGTACTATGCTTGGCGTACTAAAGATAACCCAAGATAATCCGCCAGAAAAGTGGCAGTACGTCCCACTCCAGGACTTCACTTCATCTTCGGATATTGATTGGTCGAAGAGCATTCATGAGATAGACCTGCAGCTCTACGACAAATACGGGCTTACGGAGGAGGAGCGCCAGTTCATCGAGACGCACGTCAAACCAATGGAATAAGTAGACTAAAAGCAATAGGCAATGGATAATAAGGACAATATAGCAACATACACCTCTGCCGTAAAGGCCATCAAGGCAGCCATTCTGCAGAGCCAAAGCCGTGCGGCGCAAGCAGTCAATCAGGAACAGTTGGCTTTATATTTTGGCATTGGTCGATACGTTTCCCTGAACTCAAGAAAAGGCACATGGGGAAGTAGTGCCATTGAGTCGATTAGCAAGCTATTGCAAACCGAGCTTCCTGATCTTAGGGGATTTTCGCCAAGTATGATTAAGCGAATGCGAATATTCTACGAGGCTTGGCAAGACATAGAGAAAGATTCGGTAATCCCGATTACCGAAATTACAAAAATTGACACGCCTCCCAATTCGGTAATCAAGAATACCGAATTGGATGTTGTGGAGCCTTTAAGATTGACGGGCTTTACTGATTTTCCTTTAACAGCCTTTTTGAACGTCAGCTTTTCACACCACTCCATGATTTTACGCTATACCAAGTCTCTTGACCAACGCAAATATTACATACAGTTGGCTTATGATCATCGACTGAAAGTTAGTGAATTGGAGAAACTACTAAAAGCAGATGTATATAGTCACCGAGGCACGTTGCCTTCCAATTTCTTCCATACTATTTCTGATAAACAACTGGCCATGCGAACACTCATGATGTTCAAAGACGAATATCTACTTGACTTTATCAATGTGGAAGATATTGATGTAATGGATCCACTCGATATAGACGAGAGTGTAATAGAGAAAGAAATAGTAATGAATATATAGAATTTCATTATGACATTCGGCAAATCTTTCACTTACATGGGCCATCAAGTGCATTACGAAAAGCTTGGACATGACCATTGGATAGATCTTCTATTTTTCAATAGAGAGCTGAAATGCTTAGTAGTGATAGAGTTGAAGAAAGGAGAGTTTAAAACCAGTTACCTTGGACAGTTGAGTACATATTTGCGCATTCTTGATGATGATGAAAAACTACCTGGAGAAAATCCTTCTGTAGGCATTATTCTCTGCAAGACTGCAGACAAGGCCTATGTGGAATACGTTATACATGATTATCCCCATCCTATGGGTGTGGCTACATACAAGACTTCTATAGACATGGACGAGCGACTTAAAAGAGTATTGCCGACTAAAGAAGATTTAACCAATTTGATAGAGAAAAGCCTATGAAAACGCCCGATATACATACCACGCACGTGGCTTTGCCGCAGATTTACGCCTACACCACCCCGCAGATAGCCGACCACGAGGGCTGGGTGAAGATAGGCTACACCGAGAAGCAGAGCGTGGAGGAGAGAGTGAAGCAGCAGTGCCACACCGCCGGCGTGGCTTGGCACATAGAGTGGAACGGCAACGCTGTCTATGAGGGCAGCACGCAGACATTTCACGATACCGACTTCCACGCCTATCTCACAAAGCTCGGCATAGAGCGCGACGACCACACCGAATGGTTTCACATCGTGCCGCAGGAGGCGAAATACCGATTCTTCGACTTTCGTCAGAACCGCGGCATCATCAAGGGCAGTCCCGTGCAGACATATCAGCTGCGCGACTCGCAGGAGGATGCGGTCAGAGGGACGATGAAGAGCTTCCACGACCGCCCCGATACCGAATACCTCTGGAATGCCAAGCCCCGCTTCGGCAAGACGCTTGCCGTCTACGACCTCTGCATGCGCATGCAGCTCAGCAATGTGCTGGTGGTGACCAATCGCCCCGCTATCGCCGACTCGTGGTATAATGACTACCTGAAGTTTGTGGGACAGGACCGCTACCTCTTCGTGAGCCGTGTCGACGCCCTGCTGCAGCCCAAAGAGAAGGGCGTGCCCCCATGCCTGACGCGGCAGCAATATGTGGAGCTCATCAAGCAGCCCGTATGCAAGACAAAGCGGTGCATCGAGTTTGTCAGCCTGCAGGACCTCAAAGGCTCCATCAACTTTGGCGGCGACTACGAGAAACTCGACGAGGTAGCCTCTCTGACTTGGGACCTGCTCGTCGTCGATGAGGCGCACGAAGGCGTGGACACCTACAAGACCGACGTAGCTTTCGACCAGATAAAACGCCGCCATACACTGCACCTCAGCGGCACGCCGTTCAAGGCTTTGGCCACTGAGAAATTTCCTCAGGAAGCTATCTTCAACTGGACCTACGCTGACGAGTGTCGCGCCAAGGAGGAGTGGGACGAGAGCCGTGGCCGCAATCCTTACGCCGACATGCCAAAGCTGAACATGTACACCTATCGCATGTCGGACATCGTTATCGAGAAGGTGCGCGAGGGCGTGGAGATAGACGGCGATCAGGAGGCCTACGCCTTTGACCTAAACGAGTTCTTCCGTGTGGACCGCGGGCGCTTCGTCCACGAAGAAGCGGTGGACAAATGGCTCGACGCCCTGTCGCGACAGCAGCGCTACCCATTCTCTACGCCGGAGCTGCGCAAGGAGCTTTGCCATACCTTCTGGCTGCTCAACCGTGTTGACTCTGTCAAGGAGCTTGCCAGGAAGCTGCGCGATACTAAACGCCACCCGGAGTTTAAGGATTATGAGATAGTCGTGGCTGCCGGCGACGGCAAGACAGACGATGATGAGGTGGTAGAGGACGCAAGCTCACTGGAGAAAGTACGCAAGGCCATCGCAGAGCACGAATATACCATTACCCTCAGCGTGGGTCAGCTCACTACGGGCGTTACTATTCCCGAGTGGACGGGTGTACTTATTCTGAGCAACATGAAGAGCCCATCACAATACATGCAGGCCGCGTTCCGCGCGCAGACACCATATTTATATAAGGGCAAAGACGGGCTGTATCACCGCAAGAAGAACGCTTATATCTTCGATTTCGACCCGGCCCGCACACTGACCAACTATGAAGAGATGGCCAACGGGCTCACAGCCGACACGGCGGCGGGAGGCGGCGACACAGACAAGCGCAAGCGTCATATCCGCGAGCTGCTCAACTTCTTCCCCGTTATCGGCGAGGACGAGAACGGCGAAATGATGCCCCTCGATGCCGAGCAGGTGATGCTCATCCCGCGCAAGATACGCTCTAAGGAGGTAGTACGCTCCGGCTTTATGAGCAATTTCCTGTTTGCCAACATCAACAAAGTCTACGGCTGTTCACAGGCCGTTCTGGATATTCTCAACAAGATAACGCCCGTTAAGGCGCCCAAGCAGAATAAGGTAAATGAGGAAGATGTGGACGAGCTGTCGAAGGAAACAGATGAGGAGGGACAGGCTAAAACCGACGAGCAGAAGGTGAAGGAGCTGCAAGATTCCCTGTTCGGAGACAAAATCTATGAGGAGACAGGGCAGAGCCTCGACGAATTTGTAGACAAGTCTATAGAACAGCAGCAGGAGACTAAGAAACAACGTGGCAAGAGCAAGGAAGAACAGCTGCTTGACAACATGAGCAGTCAGCTCTCCGATATGCTCCTCAACCATGCCGCTCAGCAGACGCAGGAGGGGCAGCCGGCACTCTCGAAGCGCAACAAGGGAAAGGCGGCCATACGTATAAAGAAGGCTGTAAACGATGCGCTCGGCGCTGCCTGCCACCAGGCTGAGCTGGATAAGAAAAAGCTGGACATGCAGCTGGAGAAGGACTGCGAGGGCAAGACAACACAACAGAAAGACGACCTCGTACGCGAGACTCTGCACAAGAAGAAGCAAGTGGACGAAAAGCTGCGGCAGACCATTCAGACGAAGACCAAAGAGCTCGTAGAGAAGGGTGCGAATATCATAGCCGACACTCAGGAGCGGCAGCGCATAGACGATAAAAAGAGCCAGGTGGACGAGATGATCCGTGATCACTTGCGCGGATTCTCACGCACCATTCCCTCCTTCCTCATGGGCTTTGGTGACGATAGCACTACGCTGGAGAATTTTGACCGCGACATTCCGGACGCTGAGTTCCTCGATGTGACGAGCATCACCAAGGAGCAGTTTCACTTACTGCGCGACGGCGGCGATTTCATCAACGAGACAACTGGGCTCAAGGAGCATAGCGAAGGGCACTTCTTCGATTCGGTGGTGTTCAACGACTCTGTGCGCGAGTTTATGGCGCTGCGCCGCCGTCTGGCCAACTACTTCGACCCGACATTGAAGGAAGATATTTTCAACTATATTCCACCGCAAAAGACAAATCAGATATTTACGCCCAAACGAGTGGTGAAAAAGATGGTCGGCCTGCTGGAGCAAGAGAATCCCGGCTGCTTCGACGATCCGGACAAGACATTTGCCGACCTGTACATGAAGTCGGGACAGTACATCACCGAGATAGTGCGCCGCCTATACAACAGCGTCGGGCTTCGTGCGGCCTATCCCAATGAAGAAGAGCGCCTGCGCCATATCTTCCGTCATCAGGTCTACGGGCTTGCTCCAACGGAGTGCATCTACCGTATTGCCAAGCGTTACATTCTCGGCTTCGACGATACGATTCACATTCCTGATTCTGAGCATCACCTGCGGCATGCCGACAGTCTGCCGGCTGCGAAAAACGGGACTATGGCTGAGTTCACGGACAAAGTCTTTAAGCAGTAGCGGGAAACGATGTCATTTGCCCGGGTGTCATACGGCCCGAGACATTTGTGTATAAAGCGACGTAGTTATCCAATCCTTCCAATTCTTTCCAATCATCAAAAGATTGGAAAGAATTCGCTATTACTTGCAGCCGGTCTTTTCGTCAAATGTGTCGCCACCCCGACAAAAGTGTAGAAAAGTGAGGGCTTGGCATGCATAATAGACATAAAGCGAACTATCTTTGCATTGTACCAAACAGAAGGAGTTGTGAAAACGCGCACTACTTATATCGTGCAAATTCCAGAGTCCGACAGCCATCTATTGCATGCTCTGGCAAAAAAGTTGGGATGGGCAGCGAAAAAGCAGAAGCCGCAGCATATTACCCGTCTTGACAAGGCTATCATGGCCGCCCACGAAGACGATCTCTTTGAGACCGACGACATTGACGTTCTCTTGAAGAGCCTGAGAAAATAAAATACGCCGTAGGCGCCGCGCAGCGGGCTATAAATGGCATAAACCGGTTAAATAGGGCGCATCTATTGGGCGCGAAACGGCGCGGCAGGGCGCGGCAGGGCGCGGCAGGGCGCCATCATCGGGCAATCGAGTAGGAGGTAAACACTAATCATAGGTGCTTATCTCCTATTTTCGTGTTTACCGACCTCTCACACCACTGTACGTGCGGTTCCGCATACAGCGGTTCCCTTCTTGGATCCCCATTTGACA